>ERZ1026894.305-NODE-305-length-38032-cov-5.452563_pt1 | contig 38032 bp, 29 predicted proteins | sample MGYA00380177_ERZ1026894 | MGnify/ENA primary metagenome ERZ1026894 (study PRJEB33269, sample SAMEA4719813) | human gut metagenome | biome: human-associated habitat; feature: organic feature; material: feces | place: Cameroon | collected 2013-10 ... | reverse complement strand
CCTATTTGAGTGGCGGGAGAAATACCGGCGTGTCCGGAAAGAGGGGGCACATCTATTTTAGAGTACACGCCGTTCAACTCTTGTAGAGGAAGAACAAAAGCCCGAAAGGGAAAGAGGGGGCACATCTAATTTAGAGTACACGACGTCCAACTCTATTTAGAGTACACGACGAAAACCTCTTTGGCGCAAAGCGGAATATTATATTAAGGTGAAAATATGAACTACAATGGCGAAGGTGTACACGCGCTTGTGTGCGCGGTGGAGGACTTGACCAACTCCAACTTGATTTTCGTTGACAGAAAACTCAAACCGATTTTGAAGTGTTTGGCGTATTATCCCGAGTTCCGCTCGGTGCTTTCAAAGTGCAATCAGGGCTTCGATTATGATGCGGAAAAGAAAAAAGCATGTGCCAAACTTGGTGACAGCGACGTTTTCAGACTTCCGAAAAATCCCAGAACATTGGTTGCGCTCGTATCGAATATGCTTGTCGAATTCGACGCGGACGGCATGGACATTGTGGGATTTTCGGCAAAGTATTTTCCCGAAGAAACAAAGCAGGCAAGTTTTGAACAATTTTGCTCGCGAGTCGTTGAGCCGTTTAAGCTTGCGCTTGTTTCTCTTGTCGTAGACGGCATGGAAGAAGAACCTCAGGCGATTGAACGCACGGTGGAATTTGCATCCAGCGGATTGCATCAGCAAACCGAGTATCTCATTGTCGCAATGTACAACAACCTGCAAGAAGCGGCAATGGAAGAAGAGGAAAGAGCGGAGTTTATGATCATGTTGGAGGGATTTGCCGCGGCGCTCGACACACGAGATTCGCTGATGATAAAAGCGGTCTGGACAGGACTTAAAAAGGCACTAAACGCAAAGAAACTTTGTCAAAAAGAAGTTGAAAAGACAAACGAAGTGTTGCGGTTATATCTTGTTACAAAATAACAAAAACAACACAAAACGGGTTTTATCTATGCGGATGCAGACGATAAAGCCCGTTTTTTTGAAGAGGGAAAATATGAAGGTGAAAAAGATTATCGTTGCATGTGTTTTGGCGTGCGTTGTTTTTGCATCGTGTTTTTCGCTTGCGGCGTGCGGCGACAAAAACAAAAGGAATGACAAAGCAATCATCTATGTCACTGCGCTTTTCGGAGGAGGGCTTTATGACCAAGAAACGAATGAAGCGGTGTGGGAGCCTTTCAAAACCGAGATCGACGCCGTAAAAGTTATGAAAGGCGAGATGGAAATGAAAGAAATCGTTTCGCATTTCAAAGACGAATTTTCGGATATATTAAAACTGGTGGGAAGTGCCGTAAGTTACAAGGAAGGATCTCTTCTTTGGAATCTCACTTTGGACAACGAGGGCAATTCTTACAATCCAAATATCGCTCCTGCAAACGGTTTGCCAAAAGACTCAAACGGCAACGTGATGGACGTAAGTTACGGTGCTTTCGGAATTTACAAAAATTTTGTCGACCATATTTCAGCCGAGTACGGTGATCGCTATGACGTAACGGTTTACAACCAGGACTGGCGTATGTCACCCGCAAAAAGCGCGGCGGATCTTGAAAGTTTTATCGAAAACAACGGTTATAAAGAGGTAATCTTCATGTCGCACAGCATGGGCGCACCCGTTGTCAATAACTATCTTGCAAGAAGCGAAGCAAACCGCAACAAAGTCAAATTGTACATGGGGTTTGCACCCGCAACTCTCGGTTCGTTCGATGCGCTTGCGGCTATGACGTGTCCCGACGTATACGTTGACAACTTCCTCGGCGGAATGGATTTGAGCGGCTTGCCCGTTGATGTTTATGCGATTGTAGACAGCATTGTCAACGGCAAACTCGGCGATTTTTTCCGCAACAATATCGGGCTTATGTCCCTTGTTCCGTCATGGCAACTCATAAGTTCCGACCAATACGACGCGGACAACCCGGCAATAACGGTTGACGGCAAGGCAATCGAAACAAAAGATGAACTTTACAATCTCTACAAATCCATGCGTTGGGCAAAATATCTTGTTCCGCGCACCAAACAAGAGATAAAAGATTCGGATGACGGCGCAGATTATTCAAGAGTCAGAGCCGAAAAAGGGCAACCTTCCGACGAAGAAGGATATCGAATCAAAGATTTTGCAGCCAATCTCGACGACTATTTTGACAACATGTTTATAAACGGAAAAATTGCCAGCGAAAGCATAGCAAATTCATATTATTTCCTCGGCACGGGCGGCAGAGCAACCATAACCAATCTCGAACTCACCACAATCAAGGATGACGACGGCAACATCGTATATGACGATTACGGCTGTGTGAAGTACAATTACAAACTTGTCACCGCAGGCGGTGCGCAAGGCAAACTTGGCGACGGAACGGTGCCTTATTACAGTTCTATCGGAGGAAACACCGCCACGGCGGAATATCTCGCGTCGCTCGGCAATCGTCTTGTGGAATTAGAGGGAGAAAATCACGGCATGGTCGGTATAGACTGGGATTTGCTCGGACCGCATGTGATGGCACTACTCAAACAATTTGCTTGATTTTGAATTAACAAAAAACAAGGCAAACAAAAGGAAGACGCGCAAAATTGCGCGTCTTCCGTCAAATTGCCTTGTTTTTTACATGTGTGTAGTCTTATCTTCTCCGATACCGATCATGCCGTCGACGACATACTTTTTGCCGTTTGTGTCGGTGACATATCCGCTGATTGTGCCATAGGGAAGAGCATAGTAGCACATAAGAGGAATGGGCATATAAAACACTCGATTGATTTCAAATTTGATGTCGACTATGCCTTTGCCCGCTTCGTCTTTGATACACCATACGTTTGCTTTTTTCTTGCCTTTTTCGTGAGTGAACACGACAGGGGGCATGGGGAAGGATTCATCGTCAACCCAAATGACGTTCTCGTTGTATTGGTGCTGATCGACGGATTGATTGCGAGTGAGGTTGAACGCAAAGTATCTCTTTTGACCGTTGTCGTCGATTTGTCCCATAGTGGTGAGCCAATCGTAGTGTGCGTTGAACGGATAGAATCCTTTGTGATCGTCGATAATGCCGACAGAGCGTTCGTTGGTTGTGAAAACTTTGCCGTTGAGAGTTATCGTGCCCGACGCTTTGAAGAAATCCTTTTCGCTGTACAATGCGTTTCTGAACGAGCCGTCTTTGTTTCTTGCAAGAGGCATAACGCCGTTGGCAAGAGGGGAGATACGCTCAAAATGAATATCGATTGTAAATTCGCCGCTTTTGCCTTTTGTAAATCCTTTTGCGTGGGCTTTACCGTTTAGAAAGTCGTTTTCGATTTTATACTCGCTGTTTTTGGTTTTGCAATAGCAATGGTCATCCACAAGTTGCGTTGCCACGTGCGCTTTTTTCTTAGGCACGAGGTTGCGCCAGCTGTAGATTTTGTTTTCTTTTTTGTCGTACCAGACAAAGATGGAAAAGCCCATCGGACCGGTGTTGTAAACCGCGCTGATGAGCGCGCCCTCGTCCATATGGACTTCAAACGCTTCCCATTCGACAAGCCTTGACGGTTTCATAAAATCGGGCATTTTGCTTCCGCACGGTTTCACTGCGTCAAGAAGATTCAGATTTTTGAAAGGCGCGTCGAAAGTGCCGAAATGCACCTTGCCGTTTTCCACGATAGAATCGGGCGTGGGGGCGGGCAAACGCGTCGAACTGATGTAATCGGGTAAATTGCTCATTCTATTTCTCCCTTAGTATGATATTCAAATTGTAACACAATAGTTGCGCTTATGCAATAAGCTCGCCCGATTTTTTTGCACAAACGTACGATATTTTTTATAGTCCTCGCATTTTCGACAAAACGTCTTATATGTTATGCGTGTGCAAAAAAAAGAAAAAGCACTCCCGAATATTGCCAAAAAGTCACAAACCGACGATAGAAGTTGCAAATCAAAATGTGTTTGGAGTTGTTTGTGAGCGGACAAGAAAAAGCGATAAATTGCAATATATCGGTTTTATAATGTCAAAACGCAATGATAAAATCCTGTTTTGTTCAAAAATTGGCTTTTAATATCTCAAGCGAAGGGCGATGTTTTTTTGACCGATATGATGTTGAAAAAAGAAAAAGAATTTGATATACTGTTGAGAAGGAGAACTATATGAAATACAACGAAAACTATTTTCAAAACGGAAACAATCAAGATGAGCCGAAAACCATTCAAAGTTCGCTTGTAGAGGGAGAACAAATCGAGTGGAGCGGCAAACCTCAAAGAAAAGCGTTTATTGTAAACAATGTGTTGAAGATGCTTCCCGTTGCTCTTTTGTGGCTCGTGTTCGATACGTTTTTTATCGTTATGCTTACAAAAACCGCCGATATGCTTCCCGTCCCGGCGATAGTTTTTTTGTGTATATTTTTTGTGTTTCATCTTATGCCGGTTTGGATATGGATTTATAGATGCGCAACCGCAAGCAAGCGTCACAAAAACATCGAATACGCCTTTACAAACAAGCGCATCGTCGTGCGCAAAGGCATCGTTGCCGTCGATTTCAAAAGCATAGACTACAAAGACGTCGTTGCGGTCAATCTGCGCTACGGTCTTATCGACAAAGCGGCAAAAGTCGGCGACATTTACATCACGTCAACGGGCAAAGCAACTGTCCTTGAAGACCTTGAAAATCCCGCGTCCGTTGAGCAACTCCTTCAAAGGATAATATCCGACAAAAAGCCCGGGGTTGCTTTCACCGACAACGCAAAAGTCACGTATGTCAAGTGCAAGTATTGCGGCACGAAGAACGTGTCCGATGCGGATAAGTGTTCTTCTTGCGGCGCACCGTTGGATTAATTGTTTTTCAAAGTTCAACATGTGTTGTATGCACCCGTGGTGCGACAAATCGTGTGTGTTTTTTACATCGGGTTTGTCGCGTTATGGGTGCTTTTGCGTTTTTATCGGCATTCGTCGGTTCTGCGAGGGGTAATGATTTAAACGAAAGGAGGTTATTTGCGGTGCGACTTTGTATACCGCAAAAATTTTTCGATACCGGCGCAAATTTGCCATATGCCTGCGGCTTTGCGGTTTTTTCGAGTGTATAAGTTGTTTTTGGGTATGGACATTTTATATAATAAATTGTAGAATATTTTTATAGAAAACAATCGAGGTTTTTCATGAGCTTGATTTCAAAGATTGTCAATTTGTTTTCGCCCACGGCGCAAAAGACGGGCAGTGACGACTCAGACAAAATGGGCGTGACGTCAAAGCGCATGCGCGAAACGGCGTGCGCCATGGCGGAGGAGGGCATCGTACTGTTGAAAAACGACGGTGCGCTACCCCTCGGAGCAGATGACGAGGTTGCCGTTTTCGGTCGTACGCAAATCGACTGGTTTTGCGTGGGTTACGGATCCGGCGGCGATGTGAAAGCACCCTACAAAATTACGTTTGCAAACGCTCTAAAAAATCAAAAAGATATAAAAATCAATCGTGAAGTCATGGCGGTCTATGAAAACTGGTGCGCAAAGAATGTTCCCGACGAAGGATTTTGGGGGCATTGGCCGTACCGTTTCAAAGAGATGCCGCTAAGTTTTGACTTTGTCAAAAAAGCAAGAGAAAGTTCAAACGCGGCGATTGTCGTCATCGGACGTTCCGCAGGCGAGGACAGAGAGCAGAAACTAAAAAAAGGCAGTTTTTATCTTGCAAACGACGAGCTGGATATGCTCGACAAGGTTTGCGCCGTATTTAGAAAAGTGGTGCTTGTTCTCGACACGGGCAATGTCATAGATTTTGAGCAAATAAGCGACTTTGGCGACAATATATCCGCAATCGTACTGGCATGGCAAGGCGGTATGGAAAGCGGGCGCGCGCTTTGCAACGTATTGTCGGGCAAAGTCAATCCGTCCGGGAGGCTTACGGATACAATCGCAATCGCATACGACGCATATCCGTCCTCCAATCAATTCGGCTACAAAAAATTCAACATCTATGAAGAAGACGTTTTTGTCGGTTATCGCTATTTCGAGACGTTTGCCAAGGAAGAAGTTTTGTATCCTTTCGGCTACGGGCTTTCGTACACGACTTTTGAAATCGAGGGAGGCGTTGAGAAAACTCCGAGCGGTGTAAGGGTGCGCGCAAAAGTCAAAAACACGGGAGAGCGCAAAGGGAAAACCGTTGTGCAAGTCTACGTCAAAAAAGCGGACGGAATGTTGCAAAAACCTGCAAGAGAACTTGTCGCGTTTGCAAAAACCGATGAGCTTGAAAGCGGTGCGGAGCAGGAGTTGTCGTTCGATATAGGAGAGTACGCTCTTTCAAGCTATGACGAAGAAGGAGCAACGGGATACCATGCGTGCTGGCTGCTGGAATACGGCGATTATGAGTTTTTCGTCGGCGAAAACGTCAGGGATGCCGAGAGCGTCGGTTTTGTCGGATTCGACAAAAAAGTTACAAGCGTCTGCAACACCGCATGTTCGCCGCAAAAAGATTTGTCGGTATTGGCTCAATACGATTCGGCAAATTCGCTCTGTGCGGAGTTGTCGCGGTTTTCGGGCAAGGAAACGTTTGACGAGTTCAAACAAAAAATGGATAGTCTGAGCGACGACGAGATCGAGCGGTTTATGAACAACCTCGAATACACGCTGGAAAATTATGGTTGGAAATATCGTGTCGTTCATGCCAAAAGCGGCTATCTGAAAGAGCGTATAGAAAGAGGCATTCCAAAAGAAATTCCGCAAAACAAGGGCTTGAGCGTATCGTTTTGTGATGTTAAAAACGGTGTTGTGACGCTTGACGAGTTTATATCGACACTTTCGGATGAGGAGCTGGAAAGTCTTTGCCACGGCGATTTGCGCATGAACAGTCCTCTCGGCGCAACAGGCAACGCCGGTGCGCTTGGCGGTGTAAGCGAAAGTTTGAGAGCAAAGGGTGTTCCGTCGGCAACGACGACGGACGGACCGAGCGGCATACGCCTTTGCCAGAAGGCGAGTTTGCTTCCTTGCGGAACATGCATAGCGTCGTCGTGGAACGAAACTCTTACAAAAGAGCTATATTCTTGCGTAAGTTCCGAGATGGTCGAAAAGGGGTCGGACGTGCTTTTGGCTCCCGGTATGAATATACACAGAAACGTGCTTTGCGGACGCAACTTCGAGTATTATTCGGAAGATCCTTATCTCACGGGCAAAACGGCTGCCGCAGCGGTTAAAGGTATACAGACGGAGGGCGTTGCGAGTTGCGTCAAGCATTTTGCTTGCAACAATCAGGAAAGATTCCGCTTTGTCAACGACAGTCGTCTGAGCGAGCGCGCTTTGCGTGAAATCTATCTCAAAGGATTTGAAATTGCCGTAAAAGAGGCAAATCCGCTTGCCGTGATGACGTCCTACAACAAAGTCAACGGTGTGTATTGCTATCACAACTACGACCTCGTGACCACGATTCTGAGAGGCGAGTGGGGCTTTGAAAACATGGTGATGACGGACTGGTGGACGAAAAAAGGCAAAAATCCGTTGTTCAAAGGCGTCGACGACAATGCGTACAGAGTGCGTGCCGGCGTTGACGTGCTTATGCCGGGCGGCTCCAGAGTGCGTGGCAAGTATGACGGCTCAACCCTCAAATCTCTGAACAACGGAGGGCTAAAACGCTCCGAACTGCAACGCACCGCAAGACACGTGTTGTCCTTCTTGCTTAAAGTAGGTACCGTGTCCGGTAAAATCGAAAAATAATTAACGAAAACGGAAAATCCGCATCGATATAAAGGGAAAATATGAGAAGACTAAAAAGGATTTCGATAGTGCTTTTGGTGCTTGTCGTTGTGATGACGGCAAGTGCGATTATGGTTGCTTGCGGCGACAAAAGCAACGATACCGCCGTTGCGTTTGTCAAAGCAAGTCAAAGCGAGGACGGATATGCCACGGTGTATGCCCCCGACGACAGAGATATAAAGATTATGGTGCTTTCGGATCCGCAGGTCGACGTTTATGAAAAATACAAAGTCGTCGGAAGCCCCGGTAACGACAAAACATATGCGTTTGTCAAGGATTTTGTCAAAACCGTCGATCCCGATTTTGTCGTTATAAACGGCGATCTTGTTATGAACGATATGCCGTTCAAATCGTCTACGCCGTATTTTGACAGGTACGCCGAGATTTTCGAGGAGCTGAAAACGCCGTGGACGTTTGCTTTCGGCAATCACGATTGCGATTTGAAATGGACTGTCGATTCTGCCGATGTCGACACTGCGAACAGGCAGAGTTCAAAAGCAAAACTTATTGCGTATCTTGACGAAAAATATCCGCATTGTCTTATGAATTCGGACACGACATGCAAAGACGGCGACGGGAATCATTTTGTAAACGTGCGCACGCGCGCAGGCGAACTCATTTATACGCTTTGCGTTTTCGATTGCACCTTCAACGAACAAAAGGTGTACAACTATACTCCGACCGCAAACCAAGTCGAATGGTATCGCAACACCATAAATGCGATTTCCGACAAAACGCTCGGTGCGAACAGGGGCGAAAAAGTCGTTAAAAGCATGATTTTCAACCATGTCGGCATCCCCGAATTCAAGGAAGCGTGGGAAAAGGCATGGAACGGCGGAAGTCCGACAGAAGATTATTTTTACGGTCATTACTTTGAGGGCAATTACTCCAAAAAGTACGGGGATTTGCCTCAAGAAGACAGGATTTTCCCTGCCGTAAAAGCACTCGGCAGCACAACGGCAATATTTATGTGCCACCACCACGACAACGATTTTTCCGTCAACTATGAAGGAATACGCCTTACGTTCGGGCAACATTCGGGATATTCCCACAATTATCGCACCACGCATGACGAAAACGGCAAAACGTCAACGGATTACGCCAACTGGGCGGGGGTGAGTTTTGAAAGAGTGGACGACTACGGCGATCAAAGGGGAGGAACGCTTGTGACAATCTCAAAGAACGGCGATTTTACAATCACGCCCGTTTATGCCAAAGACACGCTTTCGAATTACGCAAGCGATTATTACATCGATTATGACCAAGTTGCCTCGGCGCTCGAAGCCAATCCGAAATTCGAGAAAGGAAAAGGCAAAATCGCGCGCGGAACGGACAGAAAGTGGAAAATAAATCCGTAGGATTTTTGCAAAAAAACAATAAACAATACATAAAAGCGAAAGTGTCGATTTATATTGATAAAAAAATATTGATATCCATTTGTAAATCACTTGACAGCGCATGCCTGTTTAGATACAATTATATCGATAAATAGTTATCGAATCGTTTGAACAACGCACGATAACTCAAAAATATTTGAAAATCGTTATAGGAGAAGCAAGCATGGAAGCAAGAAACGTTATCGACAGCGTAGAAAGACTCGAGGAAGCCATTGTGCGTGTCCGTAAGGCTCAAAAGGAATTTGCAACCTACACGCAAGAGCAAGTGGACAAAATCTTTTTTGCGGCGGCAGTCGCGGCAAACAAGATGAGAATACCTCTTGCAAAACTCGCGGTTGAAGAAACCGGCATGGGTATTGTCGAGGACAAGGTTATCAAAAACCACTATGCGTCGGAGTACATCTACAACGCATACAAAGACACCAAGACATGCGGAATCATCGAAGAAGACAAGGCGTTCGGCACAATCAAGATTGCCGAGCCTATCGGACTTGTCGCGGCGGTTATCCCCACCACAAACCCGACGTCCACGGCGATATTCAAGACGCTCATTTCGCTCAAAACGAGAAACGGCATCATCATCAGCCCTCACCCCAGAGCGAAAAAATCCACGATAGCGGCGGCAAAAGTCGTTCTTGATGCGGCGGTTGCAGCAGGCGCACCGGAGGGAATCATCGATTGGATTGACGTTCCCAGCCTTGAAATGACCAACCTCATCATGAAAGAGGCGGACGTGATTTTGGCAACGGGCGGACCGGGTATGGTCAAAGCTGCATATTCCAGCGGCAAGCCGGCAATCGGCGTGGGCGCAGGCAACACTCCCGCAATCATCGACGATACGGCTGACGTCACCCTTGCAGTCAACTCGATCATCCATTCCAAGACGTTTGACAACGGCATGATCTGCGCAAGCGAACAATCCGTAATCGTGCTTGACAAGGTATACGATCAGGCAAAAAAGGAGTTTAAGGACAGGGGTTGCTATTTCCTTGACGACGAGCAAACCGAAAAGGTGAGAAAAACCATTCTTATCAACGGCGCACTCAACGCAAAGATTGTCGGACAAAAGCCGGTTACTATCGCAAAACTTGCGGGCTTTGACGTACCCGAATCCACAAAAATCCTTATCGGTGAAGTGGAAAGCGTTGATTTGAGCGAAGAATTCGCACACGAAAAACTCTCTCCCGTACTTGCAATGTACAGGGCAAAAGATATCAGCGACGCATTTGACAAAGCAGAACGTCTTGTCGCAGACGGCGGATACGGACATACTTCCTCCATTTATCTCGACGCAGTGACTCAAAGAGCAAAACTCGACGAGTTTGCCTCAAGAATGAAGACTTGCCGTATCTTGGTCAACACTCCCTCTTCGCAGGGCGGTATCGGCGACTTGTACAACTTCAAACTCCGCCCGTCCCTCACGCTCGGTTGCGGAAGCTGGGGCGGAAACTCCGTGTCCGAAAACGTCGGAGTCAAACACCTTATCAACATCAAAACGGTTGCGCAAAGGAGAGAAAATATGCTTTGGTTCAGAGTGCCTCAAAAGGTCTATATGAAGAAGGGTTGCCTGCCCGTCGCTCTTGACGAACTCAAACACGTCATGGGCAAGAAGAAGGCGTTTATCGTAACGGATAGTTTCTTGTACAACAACGGCTACACCAAGCCCATCACCGACAAGCTCGACGAAATGGGCATTCAACACACCACGTTCTTTGACGTCGCTCCCGATCCGACGCTCGCATGCGCAAAAGAGGGTGCGGCACAGATGGCGGCGTTCAAGCCCGACTGCATCATCGCGCTCGGCGGCGGCTCCGCAATGGACGCAGGCAAGATTATGTGGGTTATGTACGAGCATCCCGAAGTCGATTTCATGGACATGGCAATGCGCTTTATGGACATCAGAAAGAGAGTGTACACGTTCCCCAAGATGGGCGAAAAGGCATACTTCATCGCAATTCCGACCTCTGCGGGCACAGGTTCCGAAGTCACTCCGTTTGCGGTTATCACCGACGAGAAAACGGGCGTAAAATATCCGCTTGCGGACTATGAACTCTTGCCGAATATGGCAATCATCGACGCGGACTTCCATATGAGCGCACCCAAGGGACTCACCGCAGCCAGCGGTATCGACGCCGTGACGCACGCGCTCGAAGCATATGCGGCAATGCTCGCAACCGACTATACCGATTCGCTCGCGCTCCGTTCGTTGAAGATGATTTTCGAGTTCTTGCCCAGAGCTTACGACAACGGCCCGAACGACCCGGTTGCAAGAGAGAAGATGGCAAATGCGGCAACTATGGCAGGTATGGCGTTTGCAAACGCATTCCTCGGCGTATGCCACTCCATGGCACACAAACTCGGCGCATTCCATCATCTTCCCCACGGTGTTGCGAACGCACTCATGATTGACGAAGTACTCCGCTTCAACGCAAGCGAAACACCCGTAAAAATGGGTACGTTCCCCCAATACGCATATCCGCACACACTCGAAAGATATGCCGAAGTCGCCGACTATCTCGGAATCAAGGGTAAAAACAACAAAGAAAAACTCAACAACCTCATCAAAGCTATCGACGAACTCAAAGCAAGAGTCGGAATCAAACCCGCAATCAAGGATTACGTTCCCGACGAAAAAGATTTCCTCGACCGTCTTGACGATATGGTTGAACAAGCGTTTGACGATCAATGCACGGGCGCAAACCCCAGATATCCGCTTATGAGCGAAATCAAGCAAATGTATCTCAACGCCTATTATGGCAAACACACCGAGGTTTAATAGGAGGAAAATATGAATCTTGACAGAATCATTGCCGTGAGAACAAACAAAACCGTTTACCGTAGCGGAGAATACTGCGTCAAAGTTTTTGACGACGATTTTTCAAAAGTGGACGTTCTCAACGAAGCTCTCAACCAAGCAAGAGTGGAAGAAACCGGACTCAATGTCCCCAAAATCGTCGAAGTGACCAAAATAGACGGCAAATGGGCAATCGTATCCGAGTTTGTGGAAGGGAAAACGCTCGCAAGACTTATGGAAGAAAATCCCGACAAAAAAGACGAGTATCTCGAAAAATTTGTCGACTTGCAGATTGAAGTCCAATCCAAAAAATGCCCCTTGCTTACAAAGTTGCGCGACAAGATGAACAGAAAAATCGACTTGACTAATCTTGACGAAAGTATAAAATATGAATTACACACAAGGCTCGAAGGCATGCCGAAGCACAACAAACTTTGCCACGGCGACTTCAACCCGTCCAACATCATCATAAAGGACGACGGTACGGCGTATTTTATCGACTGGTCGCACGCAACGCAAGGCAACGCCTCTGCGGACGTTGCAAGAACATATATGTTGTTCTGGCTCGCAGGCGATATCGAGGGCGCCGAGAAGTATCTTGAACTTTTCTGCAAAAAGAGCGGAACGGACAAGAGATACGTTCAGAAGTGGATGCCTATCGTGGCGGCGTCGCAATCCGTCAAAGGACATGAAAAAGAAAGAGAATTCCTTATGTCGTGGATTGACGTTGCAGAGTTTCAATAAGGAGAGGGAAAAACATGAAAGTCACAGTGTGTATAGGCAGCTCGTGCCATATCAAAGGATCGCGACAAGTTGTAGAGCAACTTCAATATCTGATCGCAAAGAACAACCTAAAAGAGAAAGTGGAACTCGGCGGCACGTTCTGTATGGGCAAGTGTCAGCAAGGTGTGTGTGTTACGGTTGACGACGCATTCTTTTCGCTCACACCCGAAACCACCGATGAGTTCTTCCAAAAGGAGATTCTTGCAAAGGTAAAGTAAATGATAATAATCAGAATTTGCGTTGGCAGTTCCTGCCACCTCAAAGGCTCGCAGGAGATAGTCGATATGCTCCGTGGCGAGATCGAACAAAGACATCTCGAAGGTCAAATCGTACTTTCGGGAAGTTTTTGTTTTGGTAAATGCAACCGAGAGGGCGTAACCGTTGCCGTAAACGACGACATTTATCCCGGCATCACAAGAGACAACTTCAAGGAATTTTTCCAAACCAAGGTATTGCCCCTCGTAGAGGCGTAACGAGGACGGAAAACAAGAGAAAATATGGATTGTTTAACTCTCAAAAAATCAAACTGCAAAAACTGCTATAAGTGCATACGCCATTGCCCCGTAAAAGCCATACGCTTTTCGGGCAACCAGGCGCACATTATCGGCGACGAGTGTATTTTGTGCGGACACTGCTTTGTGGTGTGCCCTCAAAACGCAAAGGAAATCGTCAACGAGACCGAAAAAGTCAAAGTACTTTTGCAGTCCTATCCCGTCTATGTGTCGCTTGCCCCGTCCTTCATTGCAAACTATGAGGGCGTTGGGATAAACGCTATGCGCAAGGCTCTCAAAAAGCTCGGTTTTGCGGATGTGGAGGAAACCGCGCTCGGCGCAACCGTCGTCAAAAACGAGTACGACAGAATGTTGAGAGAAGAAAAGAGAGATATTGTCATTTCCTCCTGCTGCCATACGATAAATCTTTTGATTCAAAAGTATTTTCCAAAGGAACTCCCGTATCTTGCCGATGTGCTTTCGCCCATGCAAGCGCACTGCTCGGACCTGAAACGTCGTTATCCCGGCGCAAAGACCGTGTTTATCGGACCGTGCGTTGCAAAAAAAGACGAGGCGCAACACTATGAAGGAATCGTGGACGCCGTTCTTACTTTCGAGGAACTGACGCAATGGCTCAATCAGGAGGGCGTTGTTCTCGAAAAAGAAACCGATTCGCAAGAGGAGAGCAGAGCAAGATTTTTCCCGACGACCGGAGGAATTTTGAAAACCATGAAGCTGGACGCTCCCGGTTACAACTATATGGCAATCGACGGCGTGGAAAACTGCATTTCCGCACTCAAAGATATCGAAAACGGCAACATTCATCACGCCTTTATAGAGATGTCGTCCTGCGTGGGCAGCTGCGTTGGCGGTCCTGTTATGGAAAAATATCATCCCTCACCCGTAAGAGAGTATCTTTCGGTTGCCGAGTATGCCGGCGACAAGGACTTTGTCGTTGCGCAGCCCGACAGCCACGAATTGAGAAAACATTTTTCGCTCATCGAGCGTGAAAACAAGATGCCGAGCGAGGCGGAAATCAATGCCGCACTCCGTCAAATGGGAAAACTCAGCAAGCGTGACGAACTCAACTGCGGAAGTTGCGGTTACAACACCTGCCGAGAAAAAGCGATTGCAATCTGTCAAGGCAAAGCGGAAGCGTCAATGTGCTTGCCGTATTTGCAAAAGAAAGCGGAAGGATTTTCGGACAGAATCGTCAACAATACGCCCAACGGCATCATCGTACTCAACGATTCGCTCGAAGTGCAACAGATAAACGAAGCGGCTATGGACATTATGAACATCCGTTCATCAAGCGACGTTCTTGGCGAACAAGTGGTGCGCATAATGGATCCGTCTGTTTTCTATGAAGTGCAGAAAAAGAGGTTTAACATACACAATCGCAGGGTTTATCTTGCGGAATATAAAAGATATGTTGAACTTACCGTTGTTTATGACACCGACAATCATCTGTTTATCGGCATCATGCGCGACATTACGGATGAGGAAAGAGAAAGAGAAAAGAAAGAGAATATCTCCAAGCAAACCATAGAAACCGCCGACAAAGTCGTCGACAAGCAAATGCGCATAGTTCAGGAGATTGCGTCCTTGCTCGGCGAGACCGCCGCGGAAACCAAAATCGCGCTCACAAAACTCAAGGAGTCCATAAAAGATGAATGACCTTTGCGCCGATATCGGCTACAAAAGCATAAATCACGTCGGAGAGCAATTGTGCGGCGACCATGTCGACGTCGTTCAGCAGGGCGAAAATTCGACGGTTGTCGTGCTTGCGGACGGACTCGGCAGCGGAGTTAAGGCGAGCATATTGTCAACCCTTACAAGCAAAATCATTTCCACAATGATGGCGGAAGGTTTGTCGCTCGAAGATTGCGTCGAAACAATCGCCGCTACCTTGCCTATTTGTTCGGTAAGAGGCGTTGCGTATTCGACTTTCACCATTCTTCACCTTGTCGAAAATCGTCAGGCGGACATCATTCAATACGACAATCCGGGCGTAATTCTTTTGCGCGACGGACAAAACTATGATTTTCCCAAAACCGAAATGGTGATAGGCGGAAAGAAGATTTACAAATCAACCCTCGACTTGTGCGAAAACGACATTTTCGTGCTTATGAGCGACGGTTGTCCGCATGCGGGACTCGGACTTTCCTACAACTTCGGCTGGAAGAGGGAAGACATTATCTCTTTTTTGGAAAGCATTAGTTTTGTGGGGTATACGGCAAAGACGCTTTCCACCATACTTGTTGACGAGTGCAACAAACTATATGGCGAAAAACCCGGCGACGACGCAACCGCTTGCGTGATACGGATAAGAAAACGCGAGCCTATGAACATTCTTTTCGGGCCGCCGTCCAATCGTGACGACTGCGATAGAATGATGTCTCTTTTCTTCTCAAAAGAAGGAAAGCACATCGTTTGCGGCGGCACAACCTCGTCGATTGCGGCAAAATACCTCGGCAAGAGTGTTCGCACGACTCTCGATTTCGAGGCGAGCGATGTCCCGCCCATATCCGAAATAGAAGGCGTAGACCTCGTAACCGAGGGAGTTATCACCATGAACAAGGTGCTTACTTACGCCAAAGATTATCTCAAAGACAACGAAAGTTACGAGCAATGGAGTTTCAAGCGCGACGGTGCGTCGCTTATGGCAAGGCTGCTGTTTGAAGAGGCGACCGACATCAATTTCTTTGTCGGCAGAGCCATAAACCCCGCCCACCAAAACCCCGATTTGCCCATAAATTTCAGCATAAAGATGAATTTGGTCACCGAACTTTCCGATTGCCTTGTCAAAATGGGCAAGAAAGTCAAGGTGTCATACTTCTGATAAGGAGCGAAAAATATAAATATTTTTCTCAAAACGAAACAAAATTTTATTGCGCACAAGACGATTTAGTGTATAATGTCGCAAGCGTCAATAACTTTAAGAGGACAAAGATGAGAATATTCGATACAAAAGTTCAGTACCTCAAATACAAGGTTTTGCGAGAAGTCGCAAAAGAAGCATGGCAAGACACTCTCGACACCAATGCGATAGACATCCCCAAACGCATCGTTCCCGGGAAAATCCCCACAATGCGCTGTTGCGTGTATAAGGAACGCGCAATACTTGCAGAGCGCGTCAAACTTGCAATGGGCGGACACAAGGACAACCCGAACGTAATCGAAGTCATCGATATTGCTTGCGACGAGTGCCCGATGGGCGGCTATGAAGTCACGGGCGCATGCAGAGGCTGTCTTATGCATCGTTGCGAGGACGTGTGCAAGTTCGGCGCAATCACGTTTGACAGCCAGCATGTGGCGCATATCGACAAGTCAAAGTGCAAAGAGTGCGGCGCATGCGCGAAAGTTTGCCCGTACAGCGCAATCACCAACCATAAACGTCCCTGCGAAATGGCTTGCAAGGTCAAGGCTATCACCATGGACGAAAACCGCGCGGCAAAAATCGACAACTCCAAGTGCATAGAGTGCGGCGCATGCGTATATCAATGTCCGTGGGGCGCGATTTCGGACAAGTCTTATATCCTTGACGTAATCGACCTCATCAAAAAGAGCGAAAATAACACCAAGTACAAACTTTACGCAGTGGTTGCTCCCTCGATTTCCAGCCAATTCACCTATGCGAAACTCGGTCAGGTCATTACGGGACTTAAACAACTCGGTTTCCACACCGTTGTAGAGGCTGCGCTCGGCGCAGATATGGTGCTTCTTTCCGAGGCAAGAGAGCTTGCCGAAAAAGGATTCCTTACAAGCTCCTGCTGTCCTGCGTTCGTATCCTATATCAAAAAGAATTTCCCCGGCATGGTGGAAAACATATCTCACAATCTCTCGCCCATGGCAACGATTTCCAAGTACATCAAGGACACCACGCCCGGCGCAAAAGTTGTGTTCATCGGTCCTTGCACCGCCAAAAAAGCCGAGATTTTGGACGAAAAAGTCAAGCCGTACGTCGATTCTGTCCTTACTTTCGAGGAGCTTCAAGCCCTCTTTGACAGCAAGGATATGGAAATTACGTCCCTTGCCGAAGGCGTTCTCGACAATGCCTCCTATTTCGGACGCATCTTTGCTCGTTGCGGAGGACTCAGCGACTCAATCAAACAATCTCTCAAAGAACAAAACATCGATTTCGACCTCAAAGGTTGCGCTTGCGACGGCATCGACGAGTGCCGCATCGCACTCCTCAAAAAGAGCAAAAACCTCTCCGACGTCAACTTCATCGAAGGTATGGCGTGCATCGGCGGTTGCATCGGTGGTGCCGGCTGTCTTACCCACGGCGAGAAAAACAAAGCCGAAGTGGACAAGTACGGTCGCGAGGCATTGGAAAAGACTATTACCGATGCCGTGAAACTCCTGAATTAAACACTATCAAACGGCGAATAACTGCGTCAGAGCCTGCTCCATAAACAGTCACGTACAAAAGTACGCTCCTGTCTATGTCGGCAGGCTCTTTCTTGTTCTTCATCCGCTTGATAGCGTTTAATTGAAAGCCGTGCTAAATCGCGCCTAACTTCGTCAGATGCATCCGCTTGTCAACTCATGTACGCAATGTACATTAGGGTTGCCATTCGGATGCCTCTTCCTTGTTATCCATCGATTTATCGCGGTTTTAACAATTAAGAATTGAAAACGGCGAATAACTGCGTCAGAGTCTGCCCCATAAACAGTCATGTACGACAAGTACACTCCTGTCTATGTCGGCAGGCTCTTTCTTGTTCTTCATCTCAATTGCTCAAACAGCGTTACGGTTATGACAACCGCCCAAACGCTGTCATTCCGAGGAGCAAAGCGACGTGGGAATCCCCTAAAAAGAAACGAAAAACACAGTGGCGGTTGCCGTTGACCGCACTTGTTCTCGCAATTTCTACCGCGCAGAAAATCTTTGCTATCAGTTAAAGCAGGGACAAAAACTCAAGCCACAATTTCGCAAGATTGTCTGCTTGGTGGGTGCGCCTGTCGGCTGGATTCCCACGCTTACGCTCTGAATGACATGGGTGGGAACACCCACACCCGATTGTCATGTTGAGCGAAGTCGAAACATCTCCTGGAAAGGAAATGATGTAAATTGCCGCAAGATTGTCTGCTTGGTGTTGGCGTGCTTTGCACGCAAGCGGATAAACGAAAACTTATTCAGGGCGTTCTTATACACGCAATGTGCAACTTCAAAGACGGAACACGAGCCGCAAGGCGGCGAGATAGCGAACGCCGAGCTTGACGGACAGTACAAGCGACTGCGCCGTGTTGTTGCGAAGCTGGCGCACAAGAAAGAAACGAAAACGCTGTGACGATTTCACCTTGTCGTTGCAAAACGCAATAAGCCGACTATTGTCGAAAACTTTGTGATTTTGTAGAATTGCATATTTACATTTTGTCGTTTTTCATATAAACTATACAAGTGTACGGATTTGCCGTACAAACAGGAAAAGGGGGCAATTATGAAGAAAATTTTGACAATTTTCATTGCCGTATTGCTTGTTGCGCTCACAGTGTTTGTTTTTGCCGCTTGCGATGACAAGAATGCGACCGATCCCACCGAGGGAAAACTCAATATTGTTTTTCTCGGCGACTCGATTGCGGAAGCTCTTATAGGATCTTCGCCGGTAAGCGAGAGGGACAATTACGGCTATTACGCAATCGTTGGCAGAACAAACGGCTACAACTACTACAATCATTCCATGTCGGGACATCTTACGTCGGGCAATATGGCAAACAAGGCGGGGGAAGGTCTTATTGAAGTCATATCCAGAGATACCGAAAAAGCAACGCTTATCCGCACTCATATTGTTCAGGCAGACGTTATACATATTTCCGTACTCGGCAACAATGTCTTGCAGTACAGCCTCGGCTCGCTTATGCTCGAAATGGCAGACAAACTTGCAAATATAGCCCCCGGAAGTCCCGCAAGCTGGTATCAGGCTTGCTTCGACGGCGAAGAAAACGGAGAAGAACTCAAAGAGTATTATGCCGACGACAAGTCGCTTTTCGATTATTTGCATGACGGCGGAACAACCGACAATATTCGTCCTTCGATTTGGTCGGGCGACGGGGAAACAATCAGCTTCGGGGACCGTTTCGACGGGGAAAATCCGTATACGATTGATCCCACATTCAATTTTCCGCCAACTTATCAGAACATCGTTGACATCGTTGCAAAACTTCGCGAGCTAAATCCGCGCGCAAAAATTATTTTCCAAAAAGTTTACAATCCCGTTTATGAGGGGACGACGCTCATCACGAAATGGGAGTATATGGCTCTTGCTCAAAAGGGTTATGACACAATCTCAAAGGTGAGAGAGCTTGCGGGGCATCTTCTCGATTATCTCAACGGAATGCTTGACGAATACAACGAGGAGAATCCCGACAACAAGGTTTATACGCTCGACATTTGCAAGGCTTTTGACGATATTACAAAATCCGATGTCAAAGACGGGGTTGCGGATTTGTCCCAAACAAGCCTCGGAAGATCGCTTATATATCAGGACTATACGCATCCGTCCAACTTCGGACACGCCGTGATTGCGGAGCAAACGCAAAAACTTCTTGACGAAATGGGCATCGGCGCAAAAGACGCGCTTGACAAATACAAAGAGATAAAATGCGATCAGCTTGACCGTATATATTCGGGTGTAGAGGGATTCGATACGCAAGCGGCAAAGGACGCCGTGAGAGGAGCGGACACTTACTACGCAGCGACAAGAGCATATTTTGACAAGACCGACGGCTATGTGCCTGTCAACTACTGATGAGGAGGGAAGAAAAGTGAAAAAGACAACCGCTATCATCACAATCGTTATCGCTCTCGTGCTTCTTTTCTCTTGCGTGTTTGCGCTTTGTGCCTGCAACGAGAAGACAAACCCAAATGCATTCAAAAACGATACCCGTTTTGCAGTGGACTATGACAACATCAATATGATGGACATGAACAAAAAACTTGTCGGCATCATTGTCGAGGCGGCAATCGACAAGAACAACACCTATTTCGAGTTCAAAAAAGACGGCACCATGCACATGCAAATCCAAACCAAAGCGGGATTGTTCAAAAACGTCGACAATCTTTTGAAGATGATGAAAATCGACATATCTTCCGCGCTCTCGTCCTTTGACGTCAAAACAAGCGTTGACAGGTATGTAGAACCGATGTTTCCGGGGTTCACTCAAAAGCTCAAATCATACGACCTGCAAGGCGCGCTCGAGCTTATTCGTCACAGCCTCGGATTCAACATCGAAGGACTTGATTTGACAGACGAAAACGTCAAAACCGCTGTCAAATACGTCGGCGACAACATGGCTCTTCCTTCCGATCTTCTTCAAGCGATTCCGTCCGATACCGTACTCAAACTCACTCTCGACACTCAATACGCCATTCGCGATCTGACCGCTTTTGACGGCACGCAATTCAGAGCGATTTATCTGGGATACAAAGTCAAAGACAACCCGCAGACTGCGCCGTTCGGCGTCTTTACGCTCAAAGATAACGACACTTTTGCGACATTGTCAATTGAGTTTATGAACATCCACATCGCAATCAGGCAGCAGGCGTAAGCGGCTGTGTTGCGCCCTTTTGCTCACTTGCCATGCAAAATCTTGTACATGGGAAGAATCGCAAAAGGGCGTCTTTTTGTCGATATCACGGTTTTGCAAGCCGCATTAACGGCAAATAACGTTTAAGGCACATTCGCAAAACAACTCAATATGCGCCAATGTGTTTCGGGTTGCTACGCGTCTAAAAATATCCGACGACGGCAAAGCTATGGCAAAATCGCAGACATAATTTTCTTGACAAAAAGCGTGTTTGGGATTATAGTTTTTTCATCAACAAGGAGGCGGAGTTGAAGTTTTATGGACAAAACGATGACGATTTTTGAAAAATCAAGCACTTTCACCTCTGCTTTCTCGGCAGTTTCTTTTGCGCGCGCTTCTCGATTTTTTGAGGGCGGATACTACTATTATTATTTTAGCGGCAAGGACGCTTCTCGCAAAGGACGCTGACGTCGATATTTCGGATATACGAAAAATGGCGATTCCTTTGCGGAGTCGCTTTTTTGATAGTACGACTCGTTTCGGTCAAAATCGCCGTATATGAGCGTAAAATCGGTTGAAATATTCGAAAAATCGGACATATTGGCAAAAATAGGTGGATTTATAATCATTATTGATTATAATGGATTCAAAGAGGTAGTTATGCAAGACATCAAGGAATCGAGAAACATCATCAACGAAGTGGACGAGCAGATGGCACGTCTTTTTGAAAAACGCATGCTTGCATGCGAGCAAATCGCTCTTTACAAAAAGGAGAACGGATTGAGCGTGCGTGATACGGAAAGGGAAGAGCAGGTTGTTGCAAACAATGCAAAACTTATCCGAAATCCTGCGCTCGTGCCGTACTACAAAGACTTTATCCGCTCCGCAATGGACGTGTCTTGCCGCTATCAGGCGTCGCTTATGCGCAGCATGAGAGTTGCGTATTGCGGAATCGAAGGCGCATTTGCGCATATTGCCGCAAAAAAGATGTATCACGACGCGGAGTACGTTGCGTTTTCAAATTTTCAGGACGCATACGAGGCAACGACAAAAGGAGATTGCGATTGCTCCGTGCTTCCGCTTGAAAACAGCTATGCCGGCGAAGTGGGCGAGGTTATGGATTTGATATTTTCAGGCGACCTTCACGTAAACCAGGTGATTGACGTTGCCATTGCTCACAATCTCATCGCAAAAGACGGCGCGCAAATCGAAGATATAAAAACCGTCGTAAGTCATCCGCAAGCCCTTGCGCAATGCGAAGAGTATATCAAAAAACACGGATTTGAAACGAGAGCGTACTCCAACACCGCTCTTGCGGCAAAATATGTTGCCGAATCGCAGGACACATCCGTCGCCGCACTTGCGTCGGATGAAACCGCAAGGATTTTCAACCTTTCCGTTTTGGACGCGCACGTCAACGACAATCCAAACAACACCACTCGTTTTGCGGCGTTTTCGAGAGCGGAGAACGTGCCCGTGTCCATAGGCAAGAGAGAGGATGAAAACTTCATTTTGGCATTTACCGTTCAAAACGAATCGGGTGCGCTTGCAAGCGCGCTCAACATCATAGGCGCACACAATTTCAATATGCGCACGCTCCGCTCGCGTCCCATGAAAGACCTCCAATGGAATTACTATTTCTACATCGAGGCGGAGGGTAACGTCCGCACGGAAAACGGAAAGGATATGTTGCAGGAACTGTCCGCGCTTTGCGCAAAACTCAAACTGGTCGGAAGTTATTTTGCCGACAACGTGAGGTGAGTATGATTCTTAAATCCGACACAAACGGACAGCACTATGACATTGTTGTCGAAAGAGGTGTGTTGCAAAACATCGCAGATTTGTTCGACCTGAATAGGAACGTGCTTCTTCTCACCGACGACGGAGTGCCTGCACGGTATGCCGATACCGTGTCAAAAGCGTGCAAGAACTGTGTTACGGTGCGCATAAAACAAGGCGAGGCAAGCAAAAATTTCGACAATTTCAAACACATTTTGAGCGTCATGCTTCAAAACGGGTTCACACGCAAGGATTGCGTCGTGGCACTCGGCGGCGGTGTTGTGGGAGATATTGCGGGGTTTGCGGCGTCCTGCTATATGAGAGGGGTGAATTTTTACAATATTCCCACCACGCTTCTAGCACAACTCGACTCGTCGATAGGCGGGAAAACCGCAATCGATTTTGACGGGGTGAAGAACGTCATAGGAAGTTTCTATCAACCGTCCAAAGTGGTTATCGACCTCGATACGCTCAAAACGCTTGACGAAAGACAACTGCACGCAGGACTTGCGGAAGGAATAAAAATGGCGTTGACTTCACACAAAAGATTGTTTGAAATCATTGAGGAAAGCGAGGATTTGCAAGGCGATTTGCAACTTATAGTGCAGAGTGCGCTCATCGTAAAACGCGACATCACCGAGAAAGATCCCAAAGAGCAAGGGCTGCGCAAGGTGCTGAATTTCGGACACACGATAGGACACGCGGTAGAGAGCGCGCAGGGCGGAAAACTTCTGCACGGCGAGTGCGTGGGCATAGGTATGCTGCCGATGTGTTCTCAAAAAGTGCGACAAAGACTTGAAAAAGTGCTTGAAAAGCACAACCTTCCCACAAGCGCAAATTGCGACAAGGAAGAACTTTTGAAGTTTATGCTTCACGATAAAAAATCCGAGGGAGATAAGATTTGCGCGGTTATCGTCGACGCTCCGGGAGCATGGAGATTTGAAGAAATGACGGCGCAAGAAATTCTTGACAGAGGGTACAATTTATGAAAAACACATTCGGACAAAGCGTATCTTTAACGGTGTTCGGCGAGAGTCACGGCGCAGGAGTCGGCGTTGTGCTTGACGGGCTTTGCGCGGGGCTTGACGTAAACGACGAGAGTATAAAAACGGCTCTTGCATTGCGCGCGCCTTCTATGTCAACTGACACGGCAAGGCATGAAAGAGACGCATACCAAATTTTATCGGGCGTGTTCAACGGCAAGACAACGGGCAGTCCGTTGTGTTTGTTCGTTCCAAACGAAAACACGGACAGCAAGGCGTATGAATACGGAGTGGCGCGCCCATCGCACGCCGACTACACGGCATTTTGCAAGTATGGCGGCTTTGAAGATTACAGAGGGGGCGGACACTTTTCGGGACGAGTCACGGCGGGTATTGTCGCTGTCGGCGCAATTTTGAAAGACGCGCTCAAAAGACTTGGCGTGACCATCGGCACGCATATTCTTGAATGTGCAAATGTGCGCGATAACGAGTTTAACGATATTAAAAACGAGGTTTTAACTCTCGATTGCGTCAAATTCCCCGTATTAAACGAAGAAAAAGGAAAACAAATGATTGCGAAAATCGAGGAAGCGAAAGCAAATCTCGACAGCGTGGGAGGAATCACGCAAACGGCGATTGTAGGAATTCCGTCGGGAGTGGGCGAGCCGATGTTTGACAGCGTTGAGGGAATGCTCTCTCATGCGATGTTTGCAATCGGAGGCGTCAAGGGCATAGAGTTCGGCAAAGGATTTGAGATGAGCGGAATGTTCGGTTCTGAAGCGAACGACGCTTTTGCAATAAAGGACGGAAAGATTGTCACCTCAACCAACAATAACGGCGGAATAAACGGGGGAATAACCAACGGCATGCCCGTTGTTTTCAACCTTGCAATCAAACCGACGCCTTCCATTGCGAAGAAACAAAGCACGGTGGATTTCGAAAACGGAAAGGAAACGCAAATCGAAATTGTCGGCAGGCACGACCCCGCAATCGTAAGACGGATCTGCCCTGTAGTGAACAGCGTGAGCGCGCTCGTTGTGTGCGACCTTCTTGCGCAAAGATTCGGAACGGACGTTTTTAGGAAGGGTATAAACGGATGAAATACGGACTTATCGGTGAAAAACTGGGGCACAGCTATTCGTGTGAAATTCACTCGCTCATTGCCGATTATGACTATGAGCTGAAACCTCTTGCAAAAGACGAAGTGGGCGAGTTTTTGAAACGCAAGAATTTTTGCGCTGTCAATGTCACCATACCGTACAAGGAAACCGTCATACCTTATCTCGATGTCATATCTGCCGAGGCAAAGGCGATAGGCGCAGTCAACACGATTGTAAACACAGACGGTAAACTGTTTGGATACAACACCGATTTTTACGGCATAAAGGCACTCGTCGAAAAGGCAAACGCGGATGTTTGCGACAAACACGTGCTTATACTCGGCACGGGAGGCACTGCAAAAACCGCAACGGCTGTTATGAAAACGCTCGGCGCAAAGAGCATTGTCAAGGTGTCGCGCACAAAGAAGGACGACGCAATCGACTATGACGAGGCAAAAGAAAAAACGGATACGCAAGTGATTTTCAACGCCACTCCCGCGGGGATGTTTCCCAACGACGAAGGAAAACCTGTCGATTTGAGCTGTTTCGACAATCTCGAAGGGGTGCTTGACGCAATATATCATCCGCTTCGCACAAACCTTGTTTTGCAGGCAAGAAAGAAAGGGTGCAAGGCAGAGGGCGGTTTGTATATGCTGGTTGCTCAGGCGGTGTATGCGTCAAGACTGTTCCTTGCAAAAGACATCGACGAGGTTGACAAAAGGGAAATAGACGAGGTATACGAAAAGATTTTGGCGCAAAAACAAAACGTCGTGCTTGTAGGCATGCCGTCGTCGGGAAAATCCACGATAGGCAAACGCATTGCCAAAAGGATTGGCAGAGAATTTGCGGATACCGACGAAGAAATTGTCAAAAGAATAAATATGCCCATATCCGAATTTTTTGAAAAGCACACAGAGGCGGAATTCAGAAAAATCGAAAAAGAAGTCGTAAACGAAATCTCAAAGAAAAGCGCAATAGTCATTGCGACGGGCGGCGGCGTCGTGCTTGACAGTGACAATGTAAATGCTCTCGGGCGCAACGGGAAAATCGTGTTTTTGGACAGAAATCCGAACAATCTCGTCGCAACGCCGTCAAGACCTCTTTCCGCAAACAGTCGGGATTTGCAAAAGATGTATGAAAAACGTTATCCGATATACAAAGCTTGTGCCGATATGGCGATAGACAACAATCAAACGCTCGATATCGCCGTCGACCGAATAGCAAAGGAGTTTGAAAAATGAAAATACTCGTACTTAACGGCCCGAATATCAATATGCTCGGCATACGCGAGCCGCAAATTTACGGCAACCGCACATACAGTGACCTCGTGCGGACAATAAAAAATTACTGCGACGAAAAGGATATCACGGTTGAGTTTTTCCAGTCCAACCACGAGGGTGCGCTCATCGACAAAATTCAGGACGCTTACTTTTCAAAGACGGACGGCATTGTCATCAACCCCGCAGGCTATACGCACACAAGCGTTGCAATCGCCGATGCGTTGAAAGGCGTTGATATTCAGTTTGTGGAAGTGCATATCTCGAAAGTCGACGAAAGAGAGGATTTTCGCAAAGTGAGCTTTGTGAGAAATTATGCCGTACAAACCATATCGGGCAAAGGTTTTGACGGATATATCGAAGCGGTAAAGACGCTTGAAAACTTGAAAAAACAAGAAAACCAAATATAAAACCATTGTAAAAACAAACAGAGTATGAGAGTTAAAATCGAAAAATCCGAAGCGAACGGAATCGCAATCGCACCTCCGTCCAAAAGCATCGCGCACAGACTTTTGATTGCGTGCGCTTTGGCGAGCGGAAAAAGCGAAGTGGCGGGCATTTCCGACAGCGAAGATATGCTTGCGACATTGGATTGCATAAAAGCTCTCGGCGTAGAAGTCGCAAAGGACGGCGACGTTGTGCGTTTGAATCCAAACGCCGACAAACAAAAACCAAACCGCAAAATCGCCGACAAAGATTGCCAAAGCAACGCCGAAACAAACGATAAAAACAATCCGGAATGCAAGGCGGTGTTCGATTGCAGAGAAAGCGGAAGCACTCTCAGGTTTTTTATTCCCGTCGCAAGCGTATTTTTTGAAAAAAGCGAATTTGTCGGTTCAAAAAGATTGCTTGAAAGAGGTGTGGACGTTTATAAAAACGCACTCGGTGACAATGGCGTAAAAGTCGATTCCGACAGTGAAAAAATCATCGTGTCGTCAAGTCTGCGGGCAGGGGAGTACACTCTTGACGGAAACGTGAGCAGTCAGTATGTTTCGGGGCTTATGTTTGCACTGCCGCTGCTTGATGGCGACAGCAAAATAATTGTCCGTGAACCCGTGGAAAGCAGGGCATATATAGATATGACCATAGACGTTTTGAAAAAGGCAGGTATTTATATTGCCGAAATCGAAAGGAACGTTTTTTATATAAAAGGCGCACAACGATACCGAAGCGGAAAATATGCTGTCGAGGGCGACTGGTCAAACGGTGCGATGCTGCTTGCTTTTGACGAACTCGGCGGAAGCGTTCAGGTTGTCGGACTTGACAAAAACAGCGTGCAGGGCGACAAGGTATGTCGGGATATTTTCAAAAAACTTGACGACAAAAACGCAGTTGTCGACCTTGCGAATTGCCCCGATTTGGCACCGATTGCGTTCGTCGTAGCGGCGGTGAAAAACGGCGCAACGTTTTTGGGAACGCGACGTTTGAAAATAAAAGAAAGCGACAGAGCCGCCGCTATGGCGCAAGAACTCAAAAAATTCGGAATCGAAGTCGATGTGCATGAAAACGATGTTGTTGTACACAAAAACGATATAAAAACCCCTCTTTGCGACATTTGGGGGCACAATGACCATAGAATCGTTATGGCATGCAGCGTGCTTTTGAGTATGACGGGCGGATATATCGACGGCGCGGAAGCGGTGAAAAAGAGCTTCCCGAATTTTTTTGAAACGATAGGAAAACTCGGAGTGAAATATGAAATTGAATAAGGGTACGAAAATCCTCATTGTAGGACTTGGACTTATAGGCGGAAGCTATGCCGAGGCACTCTCTGAAAAAGGTTATGAAGTCGGTGCGATCGACCAAAGACAAGCGGCGATCGATTTTGCGCTTGCCAAAGGTTATATAACAAGCGGGAGAGCGGACGTCGACAAAGAATATATCGGCAGATTCGACATGGTTGTTTTTGCGCTTTATCCGCATGCTTTTGTGGACTGGATTGAAAAAAACCAAAACCGGTTGAAGCACGGAGCGATTATTACCGACGTTACCGGTGTGAAGGGAAGCGTTGTATACAAGGTGCAAAACATGCTGCGCGACGATTTGGAGTTTATAAGCGCGCACCCTATGGCAGGCAGAGAGTGTTCGGGCGTCGAAAACGCAAAGGCGGAGATTTTCGAGGGCGCAAATTATATCGTTGTTCCCACCGAAAAAAACTCGCAGGAAGGGATTGACCTTTGCAAAGATTTGGGAAAAGAACTCGGGTTCAAACACATAAGCGAACTGTCCGTTAAACAGCACGACGAGATGGTCGGATTTTTGTCGCACCTTACGCATTGCATTGCGGTGTCGCTGATGGTGTGCAAAGACAGCGGACATCTTGCGGACTATACGGGTGATTCCTTCCGCGACCTTACGCGTATCGCAAAAATAAACGACGAAATGTGGAGTGAGTTGTTTCTTGCCAACAAGGACGAACTCGTCGAGCAAATGAATCTTTTCGAGCAACATTTCGGACAACTGAAACAATATATCCGAAACGATGACAGAGAAGGAATAAGAGAAATGATGCGCCTTTCGACAAAACGTCGTAAGGTTTTCGATAAATGCAACGAGGAGAACTGAGATGAATTTGGAATTCAAAAGAAAACTGCCGACACTGCAAGAGATAAAAGCAATGTATCCGATCGACGAGCAACTTGCCATGCAAAAAAAGACCAGGGACGCTCAACTCAAAGACATATTCGAAGGCAAAGACAACAGACTTGTCTTGGTGATAGGACCGTGTTCGGCGGACAGAGAAGACGCGGTGCTGGACTATATTTCAAGACTTCGAGATGTGCAAGAGAAGGTGAAGGACAGGATTTTCATCGTGCCCCGTATATACACAAACAAACCTCGCACGACGGGGGACGGTTACAAGGGTATGTTGCATCAGCCCGATCCACATGCGGGCGAGAATATGCTCAAAGGACTTATCGCAATCCGCAAATTGCACATAAAAGCACTGCGAGAAACCGGTTTTTCGTGCGCGGACGAGATGCTTTATCCCGAAAATCACTTGTATTTGTCGGATGTCCTTTGTTACGTTGCGGTGGGCGCAAGGTCGGTTGAAAATCAATTCCACCGCCTCACAGCAAGCGGTTTGGATATTCCCGTGGGTATGAAAAACCCGACAAGCGGCGATTTGTCCGTGATGATGAACTCGATCCGTGCGGCACAACATCCGCATACGTTTGTGTATTCGGGCTGGGAAGTCAATTCAAAAGGAAATCCGCTCACCCATGCGATTTTGAGAGGCTCCGTGGATAAAAACGGACAGACGATACCCAACTATCACTATGAGGACTTGCGCAGGCTTGCCGATTTGTATGCGCAAAGCGGTCTTGACAATCCTGCCGTTATCGTGGATACAAATCACTCAAACTCCGCAAAAAGATTTTTCGAGCAACCTCGTATCGCAAAAGAGGTGTTGCACAGTATGCGCCAATCATCCGACATCGGTGCAATCGTCAAAGGCTTGATGATCGAGTCCTACATCGAAGAAGGCGCGCAATCTCCCGACGGCGGCGTGTACGGCAAATCCATTACCGATCCGTGCCTCGGCTGGCAAGACACCGAAAAACTGATTTTCGAGCTTGCGGAACAGGTGTAATATCACACCCAAAATAACAAGAAAAAGCAAAAGAATGAAGAAAACGCTCGCACAAAACAAAAGCCGAGCGTTTTTTGTCGAACGGGACAAACGATTGATTGCACTTGCAAAAAATCTAACATCGGTTGCTTAAAAAGCATTGCGCGCCGTATAAAACAAATATCCCGAGCGACCACACCCGGGATATTTGCTTTGTAAGAAGATATTTAAGGGAGAAAATCACAATGCTTTGAGCATTGACAATTTGTTTTGCGAGTTGTTGTTTTTGTGATTCCATTATTATCATATAAAATATCATATGTCAACAAAAAATATGAAACAAATTTCATATTAATGTTTTTTGATTGAGTTTGGCGCAAAACCGATTTTTCCGACTACGCGTTATGGTCGGCATTTTGACTTCGAATAAGCATGAATTGTAGAAAATACCGATGATACGAAAAAAGTTTTCCGAGGTTTTTGTGCTATTTTTGGGGAATGAGGAGGGAAACGGACAACGAGTCGATGAACAGCCAATAAGCTTTGTATTAAAAAGTGCAAATGTCGTTGACTTTGTTGATTTGTTCGGTTTTTGTGATATAATGGTAAAAATTTTTATATTCCGAGCGTGCGCATGGGCAAAAGCGTGGCAGAGGAGTGACACGGAGGTAGTATGGCAACTTATTTCAATCAACCGTCGAGAACTTTCAATGAGTACTTGCTCATCCCCGGATACACGGATGAGAATTGCATCCCTGCAAACGTGAGCCTAAAAACTCCGCTCGTCAAATTCAGAAGGGGAGAGCAACCTGAGATTTCTCTCAACATCCCGATGACTTCTGCCATTATGCAATCGGTGAGCAACGATACGCTCGCAATCGCGCTGGCAAGAGAAGGCGGGATTTCTTTTATATTCGGCTCGCAATCAATCGAGAGCGAGGCGGAGATGGTGAAAAAAGTCAAAAATTACAAGGCAGGGTTTGTCGTGTCCGACAGCAATCTTACCCCCGACAACACGCTTGAGGATGTATTTGCGCTTGTTGCTCAAAAGGGGCACAACACAATCCCCATCACAGACGACGGCACTTCAAACGGCAAACTGCTCGGTATGGTCACAAGTCGCGATTATCGTGTGAGCCGCATGTCCCCGGACATCAAAATCAAAGAGTTTATGACACCGCTCGAAAAGCTCGTCACCGCACCTCAAAACACCACGCTTATCGAGGCAAACGACATAATCTGGGATCACAAGCTCAATTCCATCCCAATCGTCGATGACGACGGCAGATTGCTTTATATGGTCTTTCGCAAGGACTATGACCAACACAAGAAGAACCCCGACGAATTGCTGGATGCAAACAAAAGATACATGGTTGGCGCAGGCATAAACACGCTCGATTATGAAAAACGCGTCCCCGCTCTCATCGAGGCGGGCGCAGACGTGCTTTGCATCGACTCCTCCGAGGGCTATACCGTTTGGCAAAAGAGAACGCTCGATTATATCCGTAAAAACTACGGCGACAAGGTTAAGGTAGGAGCAGGAAACGTTGTTGACAAGGAAGGTTTCAACTTCCTTGCGGACTGCGGCGCGGACTTCATCAAGGTCGGTATCGGCGGCGGCTCGATATGCATCACGCGCGAGCAAAAAGGTATAGGCAGAGGTCAGGCGACCGCGCTCATCGAGGTTGCGGAGGCTCGTGACGAGTACTTCAAAAAAACAGGAATTTATATTCCGATTTGCTCGGACGGCGGCATCGTGCAAGACTATCATATGACTCTTGCTCTCGCTATGGGGGCGGACTTCCTTATGCTGGGCAGATATTTTGCACGTTTCGATGAAAGCCCGACCAACAAACTCGTCATCAACGGCAACTATGTCAAAGAGTACTGGGGCGAGGGCAGCAACCGTGCAAGAAACTGGCAACGCTATGACCTCGGCGGAAAGAGCGGACTCGGTTTCGAGGAGGGCGTGGATAGTTATGTTCCTTACGCCGGAAGCCTCAAAGACAACGTGCGCAAGAGCCTTTACAAAGTCAAATCAACGATGTGCAACTGCGGCACGACCACCATCGAAGCATTGCATAAAGACGCAAAAATGACGCTTGTGTCGGCTATAAGCATAAAAGAGGGCGGCGCGCACGACGTGATTCAGAAAAACACGTCTTTTGTGAACAACTGATGTCGGTCGTTAAACAGAGGCTTGAAAAGAGACGCGATACATGGTATAATATATCCGCAAAACAGTGTTTTGCTTATCAAAATATAACAATAAAGGTGATGTTTGTATGAAAAAACCTATTGTTGCGATTATGTACGATTTCGACAAAACGCTCATTACGCGCGACATGCAGGAGTATACGTTTATCCCGAGCCTTGGCATGCAGCCCGATGATTTTTGGGACGGGACTCAGGTGCTTGCGTCCAAACACAAAATGGACAGCGTGCTTGCGTATATGTATGCAATGATGACAAAGGCGGAGCAAAACGGCACTCCTCTCAGGCGGCAAGACCTTGTCGAAAGCGGAAAGCATGTAGAGTATCTGCCGGGCGTCGAGGGTTGGTTTGAGCGTATCAACCGCTACGGCGAAGAAGCGGGCGTGAAAATCGAACATTACGTGCTTTCGTCGGGACTTAAAGAAATCATTGACGGCACAAGCATAGCAAAGCATTTCAAAAAAGTGTTTGCAAGCGAGTTTTTGTACGGCGATGACGGCAATGCCATTTGGGCAAAAATGGCTGTCAACTACACCAACAAAACGCAGTTTGTTTACCGCATCAACAAGGGCGTTCTCGACATAAGCAACAACGTTGACGTCAATGCCTCCACTCCCGAAAACGAGAGAAGAGTGTTTTTCAACAATATGATTTACCTCGGCGACGGACTCACCGACGTGCCGTGCATGAAACTTGTCAAGCTCTCGGGAGGTCACTCTATCGCACTCTATCAAGACGGGCAGAAAGACAAGGTGCAACCTTTGCTCAAACATGAGAGGGTGGACTGGATTTTCCAAGCCGACTACCGCGAGGGCAAACCGCTTGACGAAGTGGTCAAAAACCTCATCTACAAGCTCGGCGTCGACAACAAACTCATCGGATTGAGCATAAATCAAAAGAAAGAAATTGAAGAATAACACCGCAAAAACAACACAAAAACAGTGTTTTTTCGCCGTATAAATTGACAGCCGAAAAATCGGGTGATATAATCAAGGCGAAAAGTTTGTAAAGACTGTGAAGGAAAGAGTAACTCTTCATTGCCGCACCGAGAGAGAGAAACGTTTGCTGGGAGTTTCTTTGCGGAGGTTGAGCGAAGACCATTCCGGAGTCGCGCGCCGAAATCGCAGTAAGCGTCGCCGCACACCTTGCGTAAAAGGATAAAAGAGTAAAAATCAAGGTGGAACCGAGCATTTAATGCGCCCTTGGGAAAAACGTACGAATACGTTTTTTTCGAGGGTTTTTTGTTTGAAAAACCACCGATAAAATATGAAAATTTATCATAAAAGGAGCGTTTTATGAAAGTTATCTACAACAACGGCACGGTCGGAGAAATCACGGACAAGCAAGAAGAATTGCACGTGATTCGTCACACCGCCGCACACATCATGGCGCAGGCAATCAAGCGTCTTTTCCCCGAAGCAGACTTTGCCTACGGCCCCGCAAACGAAAAAGGTTTTTACTACGACGTAGACCTCGGCGAAACCAAACTCACCGACGATGACCTTGCCCGCATCGAGGCGGAAATGAAGAAAATCGTCAAAGAGAATTTGCCAATCAAGGCGTTTTCTCTTCCGCGCGAAGAGGCTATCGCACTGATGAAAGAGAGAGGAGAAAAATATAAAGTCGAACATATCGGCGACCTTGACGAGAACGCAGTCATCACCTTCTATCAGCAAGGCGAATACATCGACATGTGCGTAGGCCCTCACCTCACATACACGAAGGCTCTTAAAGCGTTCAAGATTATGGGGCAATCGGGCGCATACTGGAAGAACGACAAAAACAACAAGATGCTCACAAGAGTCAAGGGCACCGCTTTTGCAACCCAACAGGAGCTTGACGATTATCTCAAATTGCTCGAAGAGGCGGAAAAGCGCGATCATCGCCGCATAGGCAAGGAAATGAAGTTGTTTATGCTTTGCGACGAAGCTCCCGGCTTCCCGTTCTTCTTGCCAAACGGTATGGCAATCAAAAACTCGCTCATCGACTACTGGCGCGAGATTCACACGCGCGACCACTATGTCGAGGTGTCAACGCCTATGATTATGAACCGTCATTTGTGGGAAACCAGCGGACACTGGGATCACTACAAGGACAATATGTATTCCACAATCATCGACGATGAAATCTATTGCGTAAAACCCATGAACTGCCCGGGCGGCGTTATGGTGTACAAGAGCGAACCGCACAGCTATCGCGATTTGCCCTTGCGCGTCGGTGAACTCGGTCTTGTACATCGCCACGAGCTTAAAGGCGCGCTTCACGGCTTGTTCAGAGTGAGATGTTTCACCCAAGACGACGCGCACATCTTTATGAGAAGGGAGCAAATCACTGACGAAATCGTGGGCGTCGTACACCTTATCAACGAGGTGTACAGCAAGTTCGGCTTTAAGTATTTTGTGGAGCTTTCCACTCGTCCCGAAAACAGTATGGGCAGCGACGAGGACTGGGAGGCGGCAACCAACGGTCTTATCACCGCTCTTGAAAAAATCGGGCTTCCTTACATCGTCAACGAGGGCGACGGCGCGTTCTATGGCCCGAAAATCGACTTCCACCTCGAAGACACTCTCGGCAGAACGTGGCAATGCGGTACAATTCAGCTCGATTTCCAAATGCCGCTGAACTTCGGCTTGGAATATGTGGACGAAAACGGCGAAAGACAAAGACCTATCATGGTTCACCGCGTCGTTTACGGTTCGATTGAGAGATTTATCGGCATACTCACCGAGCATTTTGCAGGAAAATTTCCGACATGGCTCGCACCCGTTCAGGTCAAAGTGTTGCCCGTATCCGAAAAACACGACGAATACTCAAGAAAGGTGTACGAGGCATTGCGTGCGGCAAAGATTCGCACCGAGTATGACGACCGCAACGAGAAAATCGGCTACAAGATAAGAGAGGCACAGGTTGTGGACAGAGTGCCGTATATGCTTGTCATAGGTCAGCAAGAGTCCGACAACGGTACTGTTGCGGTGCGTTATAGAGATACCGCCGAAACAAAAACAATGCCGCTTGACGAGTTTGTCGCTATGGTGAGCGAGGAAATCCGCACGAGAAAATAATCCGAAATCGCGGCAAAGTGTTCGTTTTTTAGGTGTTTGCAAAACAGAATAAACTTAAAATAAAACAAAACAATGTCGAAAAAACCGCAGTTTGCCTGCGGTTTTTTCAAATTTTGTGTTGTTATGCGCCCGTCCGTATGGTAATATGGTTCTTGTAATATTCTTTTTTGAGGTGCATCGTGAAAAAAGAAAAAACAAAAACAACTACGCTCGAACCTATTGCAGAGGCGGACAGAGTCCCTCTCAAAGAGAAACTCGCCTACGGTATCGGCGGTCTTATGGACGGCGGCGGCGTGAGTATGATGTCTTGCGTTATGCTTGCGTACATGACCAAAAACGGTATCGCTATGGGCGTTGCCTCGGCAATTATGATGATTGCAAAGTTTTGGGACGCAATCACCGACCCGTTTATGGGCTTCATTTCCGACAACACGCGCGGCAAGTGGGGTAGAAGAAAACCCTATATGTTCTTCGGCGGCATTTCCCTCTTCCTTTGCATTTTCCTCGTGTTCCTGCCCGTAAGACAGTGGGGTATGAGCATAGCAGGATTCACCGCGTACATCATAATTATGTATCTGTTGTGGAACACGTGTTCGACGGTTACGCAAGTGCCGTATTGCTCGATGGCAAGCGACATCACCCCGTCGTTTAGGGAGCGCAACAACGCAAACACCGTCAAACTTATATTTACGGCAATCGCGTCCGGACTCGGTTATGTTTTGCCGCTTGTTTTCATCGAGGCTCTCACCAGCGAAGACGGTTTTATGTTTGTCCCCAACATATCTTCAACACAATTCTGGCTTTGCATGAGTTTGGTTTTCGGTACGCTGTTCGGTGGCGGACTCGTCATTTGCGGCATCTTCGTCAAAGAGCGTATCAATCCCAAAACTCCCAAAAAACATTTCAACTTCAAACAATTTGTCAACAGCTATGCCGTGCCTTATAAGAACCGTTCTTATCGCTGGCATATCGTGATGTACGTCACGGCGTTTATGTGTATGGACATCATCTCCGCACTTGCCGTGTACTATGCAACAGACGTTTGGCACGGAGAGGATCTGTTTGGTATGCAGATGTCTTCGCTCTTTATCATCGCACCGATGATGGTGGCGGCGGTCATTATGTTCCCCTTGGCTCGTGTTGTCATGGACAAAAAGAGCAAACAATTTGCATTCCGTATGGGACTTCCGTTCTATATTTTCGGTGGCATTATGCTTGCTGCAATGGATCCCAGCTGGGCACCGCCCATTCTTGTTCCGATCGTGGCACTCATTATGGGACTTGGCTTTGGCGGCGCGCAAATGATGCCGTGGATTATCTTCCCCGATGCCGTTGACGTTGGCGAATTGGCAACGGGGCAACGCGCAACAGGCACTTACAGCGGTATGATGACGCTTGCAAGAAAAGTGGGCGGCGGACTCGGCGTCGGTATGGTCGGTTGGGTTATCGGCGGACTCGGTTACGTTTCAAACGACTCCGGAGATCCGTCACAATATGTAGAGCAAAGCTCGACGGTATTGCTCACCATTCGTCTTGCGTTGGGTATCTCGGTTGCGGTGTTCATTACAATTGCATTGATTGCGTCTTTCAAATATAAAGTCAACAGTCAAAAACTCACGAGAATCCGCTATTTCATCGAGGCGAGAAAGTCCGGCAAAACTCTCACCGATGAGGAGAGTGCAGAAAGAGAGGCTCTCGTTGCAGAGCTTTACGGTAAGGTCGATCCTGCCGATATCGTTGATCCGTCCATGGTTGACGATGAGGGAAATCTCATTGAAACCGCACCCGAAACCGACATCGTAGAGGGCGTTGAGGACGCTATCGAGGAAATTGCCGTAACTGACGATGAAATCGCACAAAACGAGGTTGTAGATGTCGAAAACGACGATAAAACCACGGTTTTGCCCCAAGAGGACTAAAATGAACGGACGTTTCGAACAACGCGACGGCAGAGAAGTCATCGTCAAAGAGAAGGGCAAACCTTTCAGAATTTTGCAACTCACCGACGTGCATATCGGCGGCTCGCTCAGCACGAGAAAAAAGGACAAACTTGCGCTTGCGGCGGTTGAAAAAGTCGTCAGAAACGCAAATGCGGACTTCGTTGCGGTGACAGGTGATATGGTCTATCCGATGCCGTGGATGTTGCAAGGCTCGTTCAACAACCTTAAATCGTCCAAGATGTTCGCATCTCTTATGGAGAGTTTGGGCGTTGAGTGGACGGTGGTGTTCGGCAATCACGACAGCGAGGTCTGGGCAAAGCTCGACAAGCACGAGCTTGCCGACTTCTACGCCTCTCAACCGCATTGCCACTTCCAAAAGGGCGATCCCGATATATTCGGCGTGGGCAACTATTGCATTCCGCTTTTGAACGAGGACGGCTCTGTCAACACCGCGCTTATGTTCATTGACAGCAACGCATATCTGACGTGGAATTTTTTCAGCGGTTTCGACGTCATTCACGACGACCAGATCGAGTGGTACAAAAAGGAGATAGCCGCACTGTCAAAGGACGGCGAAGTCGCAAAATCGCTTGCGTTCTTCCATATCCCGCCAAAAGAGTTCAAAGAGGGGTGGGAAAAGTGTTACAGAGGCTCGAGCGAGGCAACTTATCATTGCGGATTCGTGCAGGAAAAGGACAATTATTTCGGATACCCAAAGACAAAAGAAGGCAAGTTTTTCGGCGAAATGGTCAAGCTCGGCAGCTGCAAAGGCATGTTTATGGGGCACGACCACCTCAACACGTTGTCAATGACATATCAAGGCATTCGCCTCACCTACGGTATGAGCATCGACTACAACGCATACAAAGGCATTGAAAAGAGATTTACGCAAAGAGGCGGAACGCTTATCGATATATACGACGACGGCTCGTTTGAAATCTCGCTTTTGCCATTGACGGAGTGCAAGCCGTAAGGCAATGTGCGTGATATTGCAACTTCGTTGCAGTTGTGGAAAGATAAATTATATCGCCTGCGGCGGTGATATCACTGCGTGATGATATCGTGCAAGCACGATGATATCCAAACGATGTTTGGATTGCGGATAAACGAAAACTTATTCAGGGCGTACTTATTAACGGTATCTGCCTATTCAAGGTGCGAGCCGCAAGGCGGCGAGAATTTGAGCGCCGAGCTTGATGAAAAGTACGAGAATGCGTGGCATTCTGTTGCGTAGCCGCCACGCAGGCGAAGTGGCATAATGAGAGAATTGTCCCTATTTATGCGAGTGCCGACTGTCTCCCCCGCGAACGACGGATAATCTTGTAGAGAATTGTCCCTATTTGAGTGGCGGGAGAAAAGCCCGAAAGGGAAAGAGGGGGCGCATCTAATTTAGAGTTCACGCCG
>ERZ1026894.299-NODE-299-length-38616-cov-38.773268_pt1 | contig 38616 bp, 40 predicted proteins | sample MGYA00380177_ERZ1026894 | MGnify/ENA primary metagenome ERZ1026894 (study PRJEB33269, sample SAMEA4719813) | human gut metagenome | biome: human-associated habitat; feature: organic feature; material: feces | place: Cameroon | collected 2013-10 ... | reverse complement strand
AACATAAAAAAGGCCGCCCTTTTTGAAGTCTGTTAATAACTTCTAGGACAGCCCCGTCTCCGCTATAAAAATAGAATAAATTATTTTTTAAGAAAACTTTATCTTCTTCTGAAAATGAGAATGATATCCAATCTCTTACATCCAGCTGTCCTGATTCCTCGCTCTCAACGCCGTCGCACTCGACTGTGAATGCGTATTCGGGAAGCGTGTATCCTTTTTCCTCTAGTTCCTTCTGGCTGTCTGTGTCGTCATTGTCCTCTGTGTAGACGACTTTCCATTTGCGGCGGATTTTTCCTTCCTGTACAGACGCGCTCAGATCCGCGACGAAATCATCGTTGCCATCGCCGTCCTTCTCAACAATATTTATTTTTGCTGTCGCTCCGTCGGCAATGTCCGTTACATCGGCGCAAAGGTAAACTTCATCGCCGACCAGGGCTTTTGCAATTGTCCTGCCGCTTGCATCTTCCCAGCGCGGGCTTGTGATTGACGGGTTCTTTTGCTCTTACCTCTGCAAAATCTTATTTTTACTCATGCAAAATGAAAGAATAAAGCATGGAACTATGTACCATAGCAATAAATAAAAAACGAACAAGAAATCACATATATCAATTTTTTCTCTTTTACCATATAGTGTACTTGTTTTTATAACGAAATAAAATAAAAAAATAGCAACTACTATTTTTAAAATAAAAAAGATAAGCGTTAAGGTATACAAATAATTTTTACAGTTTTTATATAAAAACATAAAAGAACTCTGTACTATGAAAAAGAGAAGAATACTGACATATATTAAACTTGAAAATTGAATGCCATTATTCACCATCCTCCAAATAAATAATGTGTTATATAAAATATTTAGCAATGCGATAATTATAAAAGTTTTTTTCATTACTCTACTTAATCTTATTTTTTCCAATTTGAACTCCCAATTTTTGAATTTCAAATTTCCAGAATTTTCCTTCAGGAACTTCCTTCACGGCAGATAATTCTTTTGGAATCTTTCCTTCTGTAAAAGAAAGTATTGGCATGAAACTGTAGTTTTTTTGAAACTTATAACGCTTAAAAATCCATAATGACTCTAAAATTGGCAAAGCCCCGCAAATTTCTAAAATTTGCTCCTTAGTATATTTAAAGATTTCTACATAAAAGTTTATTATATTTGACGGTAAATCTTCCTCAGCATATGAAGATTTTTTTATAAAATCAGTTTTTTCTTGAATCCTTTCAAAAATGCATTTTTACCTCCATAAGGGGAGCGCTGTATTCATCAAGACGAGGCGCAAATCCTGTAACCTCTCCGGCAAAAACCTCATGGATGTCATCTTTATATCCAAGATGTATTGAGACCTCGCTTTCTATTGTGAATGTGCCGTCATTGCAAAAGTCCAAAGGTGAACTTCCGAACAGGAGGCTCGCAGTCCCGGCAAAGTCCAGCCTGTCATGTATGTGGATTCTTCTTAGCGCGCCCTCGTAGCCTGTGCCAAGCCTCACTCCGTCAACATAGGCTATCCAGACCGGCGTAAGCGTTCTGTTCTCAGATGTCATCTTTGGTTACCTTAGCCGTGATTATACCATATTTTCTTTTTATAGTCTTTGTAGAATTGGGCATTGCATGCATACTTCGCATGAATCAAAGTTTATTCCTTCTTAACGAACGTGCTAAAAATAAAAAACAGCAGGTTTAATTTAAAGCTTTATTTTTGTTATCACAGGGCAAACGCATTATAAATAATTTAAGTAAAGTTTGCGCGAAGGAACGGTTCCTGGGGCAAAAACACTCTGATTGTTGCGACCGCGTGAGCGGGCAATTCTATAGTTATTTTGCAACAATCAGCGTGCAGCGCATTATCGCGCGATTTTTAACCAGGAAACCGTGACTAGGAGCCGGTTTTATGCTGAATACATTTATAATGCGTTTGCCCTGTTTGTTATCATCATCAACCTTTATTTATTCTTACTTTTTATGCTATAATCTGCACATGGAAAAAACAATTCTTATTGCTGGAAAAAATATGCCGGATGCAGGAAGCTTTACGGACGGAGTTGCTTTTTCGGGCAGAAACATAATAATAACCGGACCGCAGACAGATGAAGTTCAGCCTATAAAAAAACTTACAATTGCAGAACGCAAGGCAAATCAGGCGGCTTACGAAGAAGAAAAAAATCTTGAGGCAAAATCTGGAATCTGCACAATTGAATGGAACAAATCGTCTCCGCTTTCGGCACGCTCTCTTGTGCTTCAAACGCTTACAATATTCAACAGAATGGATGAAGCGGTTCTTTACTTTGATGAAGAATGGTTTGCTTCCAAGGCTGAAAAAATGGACAGCGAGGAAATTGCGCGTGGCTGCGACGAAATGATTGCAGGCTACCAGTATCTTGCGCTGGAAATAATTTCATCTTTTCAAAAAAGAGATGCTTCGGAAGGACCTGGAACACTTGTCTTCCTTTTAAAGGAAACTCCTTCAAGAATAGACGTGCTTCATTCCCCGGCTCTAAAAGACGGACTCAGCGCAATTGCTTCCCCTTTGGTTTCAGCAGGAAAAGCCGCATTCGCTTCATTTGCTGAAAATCTTGCGGCGGTTTGCAACGATTCAATTTTTGTGAATATTGTTTTAATCCGCGGAGACAATTCAATGGAAGGATTCCGGCGCGATGACGAAACTGGCAGATGGCTATGCACATACTTAAACTCAATGGACGCTTCAAAATCAGGCAAAAAAGCCCAGTGGGTAAAACCGGGAGCAAAGCCTTCAAGCGGATTCAAACTTTTTAAAAGGTAAGCATATTAATAGATGGAACTTGATTTTTTAACAGAAAGCATTATAAAAGTTGCCGCAGGCGCTGTGTGCGGCGGTCTCCTTGGACTTGAGCGCAAAAGCCACAATCAGGTAATCGGAATGAGAACTTTGATTCTAATCTGTGTCTCTTCAACGTTGCTTTCGATTCTTTCTGTTTATATGGCAAAAGCGGAAAATTTTATTGCAGCTGCAAAAGGAGATCCCACAAGGATTGCGGCTGGAGTTGTGAGCGGAATAGGCTTCCTTGGCGGTGGAGCAATAATGAAGCAAGGGCTGAACATAAAAGGCCTTACTTCTGCGGCGATAATCTGGACTGCATCAGCGTTCGGGCTTGCGATTGGAGCCGGGCTTTACATTCAAGTGGGAATCGCGCTTGCAATGGTTCTGTTTCTTCTTATGCGCCTTGAAAAACTTGAAACAAAATGGTTTCCGGCTGAAAAAACAAAAAGCCTTCACTTGTGCTTTGAAAACGACTCTCTGGACATGGAAAAACTGCGCAAAACAATCACAGCGCACGGACTGATTGTGGCAGACATGAACATGAGCCGCATTATAAAAACAAAGCAGATAATCCTGCACTACCTTGTAAAATCTCCTACAGAATACGATTTTTCCGTGCTTATAAAATCTCTTGAAGAGCTAGGAAATTTAAGTGAATTTTCAATAACAGACTGAAGGAATACTTCCTAAGAACCGTAGCGATACTTCCTAAGAGGCTGAGTAATACTTCCTAAGACCCTAAGGAATACTCTCTAAGGCTCTTAGGAATATTCACTTCAGGTCTTAGGAATACTTACTTAGGGCTTTAGGAATACTCACTTAGCCTCTTAGGAAGTATTCCTTCAATAATCGTTGAAATTGCATAAGATTAACTATAAAATAAAATCAGATAAGTCAATCCTAAAACTGAAGTTTTAATTTTAACTTTTTACAGGAGATAAAATGCTTAACATAAACAACAACACATCAAATATAAAACGCGAAATCCTTGTTAGAATCGCAAAGCTTCAGCTTCAGGGAAAACTAGAAGAAGGCGTGCATTTTATTCCGCGTGAAATGGCTCCCAGAGACAAGCCGCCTTTAAGGTGCTGCATTTTCCATGACCGGGAAATTCTTCGCATGAGAGTTCTTGCCCGCATGGGAATTTCAGTTGAAAACATTGATGAAGAAGCGACGCTCGGCTCTTTTGCAAAACAGGCATTGGAACGTGAAAAACCGACCTGGCCAATGCTTACAGTTCTTGACGAAGCCTGCAACGGCTGTGTAAAAGCGCACTACATGGTTACAAACGCCTGCCAAGGATGCTACGCACGCCCCTGCATGGTTAACTGCCCGCGCAAGGCAATCACCGTAGACAGAAGGGCGACTATAGATGAAAAGCTTTGCATCAACTGCGGAAAATGCATGGAAAACTGCCCTTACCACTCAATTATAAAAATTCCTGTTCCTTGCGAAGAAGCCTGCCCGGTTGGAGCAATTTCAAAAGACGAAAAAGGACACGAAAAAATCGACTATCACAAGTGCATTTTCTGCGGAAACTGTATGCGTGAATGTCCGTTCGGCGCAATGATGGACAAAAGCCAGCTTGTTGATGTAATAAAGCACATAATGAACTGCAAGAAAGTTGTTGCCCTTTACGCGCCTTCTATTGCGTCCCAGTTCAAGGTTACACCAGGCCAACTTGAATCTTCTTTGATTGCGGCGGGATTCAACCGTGTATGGGAAGTTGCAATCGGTGCTGACATCTGCGCCGACAACGAAGCCCGAGAATTTGAAGAGCGAATGGCACGCGGAGACAAAATGATGACAACTTCATGCTGTTCCGCTTACGTCCGCGCAGTTCATAAACACGTTCCTGCTCTTATCCCATGCGTTTCTGAAACAAGAAGCCCCATGCACTACACTGCGGAAATCGCAAAAAAAGCCGACCCTGACTGCATAACGGTTTTTATAGGACCTTGCCTTGCAAAAAAACGCGAAGGATTCGATGACGACCTTGTTGACTATGTAATAACTGTTGAAGAAATTTCGGCCTTGTTTGAAGCGCGTGAAATAAATGTTGCGGAAATGGACAAGAGGCACGAAACAATAATTCCTACAGCCAGCGGAAGAAATTTTGCGCGTTCAGGCGGCGTAATGGAAGCTGTTGCGCTCCGTTTAAAAGACAAATCCATTCTGCGCCCCGCAAAAATCAACGGACTTAGCAAAGCCGGAATGAAAGTATTAAATGCTTATGGCCTTATAAATTCGGGAAAAATTCCTGCAAAGCCAGACACCCCGAACCTCATTGAAGTAATGTCTTGCGAAGGCGGATGCATAGCAGGACCCTCTGTAATCACAAATGTAAAACAGGCCGAACTCCAGCTAGAAAAATATGTGCAGGACGGCTCTGCAAACACAATAGACGAGCAGGAAAAATAGTGCAAAATTGGAAAATATTTTATTAATAAAGTAGAAATAAAAATAGGAAATACTCAGAAAACAGTTACTATTGTTTCTCGAAATTCAAAAAATCAATCTCTGAAAATGATTCAGAAATGGACAAAAGAGCTGCTTATGCAGTAAAAGCCGCAATAAAAAAAGCAAAGGTTTGCAAAAAACCTGTAGCAAAATATGATGTCGTTCAAAAAAAAGCGTATATCGAATATGCAAATGGAACAAAAAAATATCTTTAATAAAAAGAATAACCCATAAATTCCGGCGGACCAGTTGACAGTACCCCCCCCCGTGGTATTATGCCCCAGAAACTATTTTACTGGAGGCAGTATCATGAAAAAGGCTGTAAAAACATTTTTTGCTTTGGCGGCAATTTCTTTGGCACTCTGCTCGTGCTCAGATTCTGGAAGCAGCGGAAGCGATGGCGACAGTGGAACTGAAAACCGTGTTCTTGATTTGAGAATTCAAAACGGCGGAGTTGCCCGCTGGATTGAAAAGGAAGTATCTGGAACTTACGAGGCAGAAACAGACCTTGTTAAAGTAACCGCGGAATCTGACGGAATGCACTTTACAATTAAAAATCCGGCAACTTTAGCAGGCAGCGATGAAAAATATCAAAGTGGCTGCAACTGGATTGGCGTTTACCGCTTGGAAACTATCGGCGGCAAGGAAATTCAAACCACTTTGGCACGTTTAGATAAATCACCATTTGATTCTGCATATAAGGACGAAAACGGTCAATGGTGGCCTAAAACTCCTGATGAATCCATATCTTTTGTCTATCCATTATGCGAAGCCGGTGAACAGTATAAATTCAAAGTTCAGATTGAGCCTTTAAAAGGAGCAGGCGAAAGTCTTGTACGTGACCATGGCTATTTCCACTATCTTACTTTAACTGCAAAAGGCGGAATCGGCGACATTGACTATTCAAACTTAAAAAACGGCGAATGGGTATTTGCATCTTACAGCGACAACAAAGCAACAGTCTGGATTGAAAACGTAATTCCTCCGCAGGACAGCGTTGTAAAAAATGTAGGAACTTATATCGATATTTTCTATGGCGACAAAGACTGGGATACCCCTGGGAAAACTGACTGGTACTGCCTCTATGAAAATCCTAGCGCAGTTAAAGAAAATGTATCTATTGAATTAGAACGCTGGGATGGTAAGCCAATCTCAGAACTTTCAAATACATTCTTTGCGCAGTACAATTTTACATTCGAAATTCCTGACTGCCCGCAAGTATCGCAGTGGCGCACAGTAACACTTGAAAGCGACCTTGTTTCTTTAAATTAAATCCAATATAAAAAATAAACTTTGGGCTTCCGTATTCCGGGAGCCTTTTTTCATTATGACACTTTTGCATTTTATGTCTAACACTTCACTAAAAATCAGATTTGTGTTAAAATTGTAAAATATTCAAAAAATTCAGTTTGTGTAAGGATTACAATATGAACAAGATTCTAGAAAAACGGCAGCTTTCAGAAAACGTTTACTACATGAAGTTTGAAGCCGCGGACATTGCAAAGAACCGCAAGGCAGGACAGTTCCTGATTGTTCAGTACGATGATGAAATGGGAGAAAGAATTCCGCTTACAATCGCAGATGCAAACGCAGAAGAAGGCTGGGTTGCAATTGTTTTTCAGGCTGTTGGAGCAGGCACAATGAAAATAGCGCGCCTTAATCCGGGCGACTATCTTGCGGCGGTTCTTGGTCCTTTGGGAACTCCGTCTAAAATAGAAAAATACGACGCTCCAGTTCTCTGTGTTGGCGGCGGAATCGGAACAGCTCCTCTTTATCCAATCGTTCAGGCTTTAAAGGCAGCCGGAAACAAAGTAATTGTTGTAATCTGCGCACGCACAAAAGACCTTCTGATTTTTGTTGATGAAATGAAAGCAATAGCAGATGAAGTTATAATTATGACTGACGACGGAAGCGCAGGACGCCAAGGAGTTTCCACAGTTCCAGTCGAAGAGCTTTGCCAGTCGCAGACTCCTCCAGCAGAAGTAATTGCAATCGGCCCTCCAATAATGATGAAATTCGTATGCGCCACAACCGCAAAGTACAATGTAAAAACCACAGTTTCGCTCAACACAATTATGATTGACGGAACAGGAATGTGCGGTGGCTGCCGTGTAAGCGTAGGCGGAAAAATCAAATTCGTTTGCGTTGACGGTCCCGACTTTGACGGACATCAGGTGGACTGGGCAAATATGATGACACGCATGAAAAGCTTTAAAGACGAAGAAGAAAAACACAAGTGCAGACTCGGAATGTAAACTGGACGGAGAAAAAATATGAGCGAACACAAAACAGTAGAGCAGCTGAACGAAATTGCTGCAAATGAATATAACAAAATAAAAGGAAAAACACTTACAAATAAAGACCGCATGGCGATTCCGCAGATGGAGATGCCTTCCGGAGAGCCTTTGGTACGCGCAAGGCAGATGACAGAAGTTGCGCTTGGCTACACAGCAGAGCAGGCAATTGTTGAAGCAAACCGCTGTCTTCAGTGCAAGAACCAGCCTTGTGTTTCAGGCTGCCCTGTAAATGTTCAGATTCCAAAATTTATTGAGCAGGTTGCAAAAGGCGAATTCAAAGCGGCAGTTGACATTATAAAAGAAACAAATCTTCTTCCTGCAATATGCGGACGCGTATGTCCTCAGGAAAAGCAGTGCCAGGGACAATGCACAGTTGGAAAAGTTTACAAGAACGCAGAAAAATCAGTTAGCATAGGACGCCTTGAACGCTTTGTAGCTGACTGGGAACGTGCAAACAACCTCGTAACTTCCCCGGCAATCGCTCCTTCAACAGGAAAAAAAGTCGCAGTCGTAGGTTCAGGACCTGCAGGGCTTACTGTTGCAGCAGACTGCCGGCGCGCAGGACACGATGTTACAGTTTTTGAGGCATTCCACAAAGCCGGCGGTGTAATGGTCTATGGAATTCCAGAATTCCGTCTGCCAAAATCAATCGTTCAGAATGAAGTTGAAAACCTAAAGAAAATGGGCGTAAAATTTGAAATGAGCACCCTTGTTGGACGCACAATGACGGTTCAGCAGATTCTCACGGAAAAAGGATTTGACGCCGCATTTATCGGAACTGGAGCCGGTCTTCCAAAGTTCTTCGGAATTCCTGGCGAAAACTACATCGGTGTATTCAGCGCAAATGAATATCTTACACGCGCAAACCTGATGAAGGCTTACGACACAGAGCACGCCGATACTCCTTACTACCACGCAAAAACTGTTGTTGTCTGCGGAGGAGGAAACGTCGCAATGGACGCGGCAAGAATGGCGTTAAGGCTTGGAGCTGAAAAAGTCTACGTTGTTTACCGCCGTTCCCGTGTGGAAATGCCGGCACGCCGTGAAGAAGTTGACCACGCGGAAGAAGAAGGCGTAATCTTTAAATTCCTTGAAAACCCGGTTGAAATTCTTGGAAGCAGCGAAACAGGAAAAGTAACAGGAATAAAAGCCTTGTCCTATGAGCTTGGAGAACCGGATGAAAAAGGAAGGCGCCGTCCAGTTGAGATAAAAGGAAGCGAACATGAAATTCCTTGCGACGCTGTAATTGTTGCGCTCGGAAACAATTCAAATCCGCTTATTCCTGCGACAACTCCGGAAATCAATGTGGATGACCGCGGACACATCACGGTTGACGAAAGCCAGGAAACAAGCATGACAAAAGTGTGGGCAGGAGGCGACATTGTTCTAGGTGCCGCTACCGTTATTCTTGCAATGGGCGAAGGAAGAAAAGCCGCCGCAAGCATAAACGAATATCTTGCAAAGTAAAAATTAATGAGCTGTCCTAAAAAAGGGCAGCTTTTATTTTTTCCAGCTTGAAATAAAAAGTCCGCAGATTGTCATTGCCGCGCCGCAGATTCCCATCAGGCTAAGCTTTTCCCCAAGAAATATAAATGCAAAAATAACAGTAACAACAGGAATCATATAAAGACCGGCGGAAACTTTCACAGTTCCAAGAATTTTGCAGGATTTATTCCATAAAGCAAAACAGCCGGCAGAAGCCATAATTCCAAGAAAAAGCAAATTTCCCCAGTTGGCAAGGCTTGAAAATCTTTTTATGTTGAAAGCCGCATCAGTGTTAATAAAAACAGAAGAAGTTTTTTCAGCTCCAGTTCCAGCCAATGCAAGCGGAATCATAAAAATCAGCGCAAAGAAAAAAATCCGGCGCGTGCTGCAAACAATGTCGTATTTCATGGAATTTATTTTTGAAACAAACAGCGAATAAAATCCCCAGCAGATTCCGGCAAGAAGAGCAAGCAAATCGCCTTTCGGACTAAAATGAAAGTCCGCATTTCCGTTAAAGCTCACAAGGGCGACTCCTGAAATTGCAAGAATAAATCCTGCGACAAAGCTTTTCGTAATGCATTTTTCCTTCAAGAAAATCCGCGCAACAATCGCCGTGAACATAGGACAAATAGAAACAATTATGCTTACATTTGAAGCCGTTGTAAAAGAAATCGCAATGTTTTCAAAAAACTGATAAAGCGTAACACCGGTAAGTCCCGCCAGCGCAAATGAAATATTTTCTTTCTTGCTTTTTAAAACAAGCCTTTTAGGACGCATAGCCCAAAGACCAAGATATGCCGCCAAAAAACGGACAACCAGAATCTCAAATGCAGAAAAATCATTTAAAAGCGATTTTGTAGAAACAAAAGTTATTCCCCATATAAAAACTGAAACGCAAGCCAAAAAAATTCCAAACGCCGAAGCCGCACTTATTTTTTTCATGCGCTGATTATATCGAATTTTCTAGCTGAATAAAATAACTTTTGCCCGGGGCAAAAACATTCTGATTGTTGCAACCGCGTGAGCGGGGAATTCTATAGTTACTTTGCAACAATCAGAGGATGTCCAATAAGTTCCGAATGTCATTGCTGAACAATTTCTAAATGATTGTAATATATGCATTTAGAATTTCGGGTCAAGTCTATAAAAGCCTATGAATGACAAAAAAGATACTTATTGGACATCCCCATTATTGCGCGATTTTGAACCAGGAAACCGTGTCTGAAAGCCAGTTTTATGCTGAATACATTTATAATGCGTTTACCCTGAACTTTTGCCTTGGAAAAATTGCAATTTTTGAGCATTCAATATATAATCGATAAATATAAAATATCAGTCATTGCTGTACAACGGATAGATACGGCAATCTTACAAAAGCAGATTATCGGGTCAATGTCAGACAATGACATGAAAATAAAATAATTAAAAGCGGGACGTTTTATGCTAGAACTGAATGTAAACACAAAATCACCTGCGGCAATAACTGCTGCCTTAAAAAAAATAAAAGAAATGATTTCCACAGGAACTGTCGCAAAAGACACAGCAATTCATCTGATTCTTGAGCCGGGTTCTTACAGAGAAACAGTGCGGTACAATCTTTCAAATCCGCTGGCAATAGAAAGCGTTCCCGGAACAAAAGCAGAAGACTGCGTAATTCTTGCCGACAACTGTGAGGCTTACAACAAAGGTCAGCAAAATCGGGCTGTGTTTTCTTTCGGACCAAACGCGACAAATGTTTCTCTCAAAAATTTTACAATTTCAAATACGCACGTAAAAACTTCCGAGGAACTTTATTCTGCCGAGGATTCTGCAGAAGCCCTTGCCTGGAACAACACAACTGGTACATTGTTCTGTGAAAGAATCAAACTTGAAGGACACCAGAACACGCTTTTTGTAAAAGGATTCAGCTGGTTTTTGAATTCAAGCATTTCAGGCGATGTTAATTTTATTTACGGAGAACCGGACACTTGCCTTTTTGAAAACTGCGCAATTGAAGTGATTGCAGACAACAGAGGCGACTTTGACGGATTCGCAATCAACAGCCACGCAATAGCCGAAAAAACAGGATTCGTATTTACAAACTGCCGCTTTCTCGGAGAAAAAAGAAAAAAGAATTTTGTGTATGCCTGCAGAACAGACGGAGCCGGAAATTCAGAAAGCAAAAAAGACTGGGACAGCATTGCTTTTATAAACTGCATTTTTTCTGACATCTTTGCACAGGAACTTTTGTGGGACGATGACATGAACCTTGAAGTTTATCCGCGCGGAAACGCAAAATGCGGAATCAGGGAATACAATTCAAAAATAGCTTTAAAAGGCGGAAAAGTTACAGAAGCCGACACAAGCAAAAGAAATATAAAATCTTACACGCTCACAGAAGATGATTATTTCAACGGATACGCAAGCCGCTATCTGATTCTGCACGACACTCCGTTTTCAGAACTTTTATCCAGGGAATAATATGAAAATAATTACTTTTGGGGAACTTCTTCTTCGCTTACAGCCGGAAGGTTACTACCGATTTGTTCAGGTAGACAAAATGACTTCAACGTTCGGCGGAGCTGAAGCAAATGTCGCTGTTTCGCTTGCAAACTTTGGCGAAGATTCTTTTTTTGTTACAAAACTTCCTTGCCACGAAATAGGGCAGAGCGCAGTCAACAGCCTTAGAAGATTCGGCGTAAAAACTGAATATATTGTGCGCGGCGGAAACAGAGTCGGAATATACTTTAATGAACGGGGAGCAAGCCAACGTCCGTCAAAATGTATCTACGACAGAGCAGGCTCGGCAATCGCTTTAAGCCAAAAATCAGACTTTGACTGGAACAAAATTCTTGAAGGAGCAGATTGGTTTCATTTTACAGGCGTAACTCCAGCTCTTGGTGGAGAACTTCCTGAAATCTGTATTGAAGCCTGCAAAACCGCAAACGCAAAAAGAATTCCTGTAAGCTGCGACTTAAACTACAGAAGCAAACTTTGGTCAAAGCAGCAAGCAAAAGAAACAATGGAAAAAATCGCTCCGTATATTGACATCTGCATTTCAAATGAAGAAGACGCGATGGATGTTTTTGGAATAAGCGCGGACGATACAGACATTGAAAACGGAAAGCTCAGCAAAGAAGGTTACAAAAATGTAGCCCGCAAACTTTCAGAAAAATATGGATTCAAAAAAGTCGCAATAACACTGCGCTCTTCTATAAACGCAAGCAGAAATAAATGGGCAGCTCTTTTTTACGATGGAACTGATTGTTTTTTTAGCCGTGAATATGACATGGCAATTGTAGACAGACTTGGAGGCGGGGACAGCTTTTGCGCCGGACTGATTTATTCTATTTTAAGAAATGAAAATAGCCAGCGTGCTGTTGAATTTGCAAGCGCAGCTTCATGCTTAAAGCACTCAATTGAAGGAGACTTCAACATGGTCTCCGTGGAAGAAGTTGAACATCTTGCGCACGGAGATTCAAGCGGAAGAATCCAGCGTTAAGCCATCTGCATTGCCTGTGCAAAGCTTACCGGGAAAACTCTCATGTAAGGCTTAAGCACATTAAAAACTTTTTCAAACCCTAAGTTTTCAAAAGCTTCCTTTGTTACATTTATAAATGTACAGCCAGTTTCTTTTGCAAGAGCTTCAAGACGGCTGTTTGCATCCGCTGCATTCTTTCCTGAGGCAACCACGGATACGATATAAGTTTTTGAGTTTTTACAGTTGCGATGCAAGTTCAGCAAAAGCCATTCGTATTTGTTTATAAATTCATCCACATTGAAATTTTCAGAAGAACATTCTTCTTCTCCAAAGTTAACAAAAACTTTCGCAGGATTCAGTTCATAAACTCCGCTTTCAAGCAACTTGAACGAATCAACAAGCTTAAGTCCCTGTACGCTTCTGTCGTAGATTTTTCCGCTCATTTCCTCATTGTTTGCAAGCTCATTTATATTCATTCTTGAAAAATAACTTGAGCCGAAAAATACAACTCCGCCGCTTTTTCCCATTTCATTCAATGTCTTAAAGTCATCAATTCTTTCTTTAACATCCATCATGCGGCCTCCTTTTTATACAAAGCAAGTTTTTTGTCATACTTCTTGTTTATAAAATAAACCGGAATATTTATGCTTACAATTGCAAGATTCAAAACATAAACTGCCAAAACATAGTTGAAACTTCCAAGAATTATTTTTGCTGAAATTCCTGCAATGTAACCAACAACAATTAAAAGTATAAAGCGCAAGCTCATGTTCTTCGCAGTCTTTGACTTTATATTTTTCACAACTGAAATCGGCCACGAAAGCCCAAAACAAACAAGCATCGCTGTTTCCAAAATCTCTGGCATATCAAACCTCCAAACTGAGAAAAAGATAGCAAATTTTTTTTATAATTACCAATATATTGTTTTTATTAAATTAATAAGTTATACTTATGAATAAAAAAAATGGAACTGAATCAAATAAAATACTTCCTTGAAGTTGCAAAAAACGAACACGTTACAAAAAGCGCGGACAATCTTCACGTGGCCCAGCCTGCGCTCACTCAGTCAATTCACAAGCTGGAAGAAGAACTGGAAATTCCTTTATTCAAGCACGACGGACGGAACATAAAACTTACAACTTACGGACAATGGCTTTATAAAAAGCTCACGCCAATAGTAAAAGAAATAGATGAAATTCCTGAACAGCTAAAGACAATGGCAAACCTTGAAGATTCGACAATCCATTTAAATATTCTGGCGGCTTCCACACTTATAACAAACGCGATTATCGAATACAAAAAAATAAATAAAAAAGTTCATATTCAGCTGAATCAAAACGACCAGACAGACCTTTACGATATTTGCGTTACAACAAAACTTTTTTATCAGCAAAACGAAAATGAAAAAAACAGTGTCTTTGTTTGTTCTGAAAAAATTTTTCTTGCTGTTCCAAACATTCCGCGCTTTTCCAATTTAAAATCAATTTCCCTTGAAGAAGTAAAAAATGAAAATTTTATCGCGCTGTCCGGCTCAAAGCATCTGCGCACAATTTGCGACAAATACTGCCACGAAGCGGGAATCCGCCCGAATATTATTTTTGAAAGTGATAATATTTCAGCTGTAAAAAATACAATCGGAGCAAACCTAGGAATCGGGTTCTGGCCGCAATATTCCTGGGGAAAACTTGACACAAAAAAAGTTTTGCTTCTTGAAATAAGCGATCCTGTTTGCAGCCGCGACATTTTAATTTCCTATAAAAAAAACAAACTTGACTGCTCGCAAGTTGAAAAGTTTTACAACTTCTTGACAGATTATGTATCTTCAAAAGAAAAAGCAAGTCTTGGGCAAACACCTTGACCGCTGCAATAACTTTTTGTTAACCTATAAATATAAATGGGTAACAAAAATCTTTCAACAAAATATGTAATCTTAAAAATTCTTCGGGAAGCAAACGCACCTGTTTCCGGGGAAGAAGCCGCAAAGCTCGCTGATATTTCCAGAGTTTCAGTTTGGAAAGCGATTCAGTCATTGCAAGCTTCCGGCTATGGAATTTCTTCAACACGCGCAGGATATTTTCTTGAAAAAGATTTAAAGGACAGTCTGTTTCCCTGGGAATTCGGCGCAGAAGAAGAACTTTTCTTTCACTTTCCGGAAACTGAATCCACGATGACAGAAGCAAGAAAAATCGCGCAGGAAAATTCTTTCAGCAAAAAAATGGAAATCATAACAGCGGACAAGCAGACAAAAGGGCAGGGGCACTCAAGCCACAAATGGACAACAACAAAAGGCAGCCTCGCCTGCACGTTGATTACAAGAAGCGGAATCGCAGTGTCCTATTCACACCGCGCAACAATGGCGGCTCAAATTGCAATCGTAAAAACTTTAACTGAAATGACAGGAAGAAAATTCTACGCAAGGTGGCCAAACGACATCTGGAGCGAAAACGGAAAAGTCGGAGGCATTCTTGATGAGATTTCTGCAACCGGCGGAAAATGCAACTGGCTCAATATAGGAATCGGAATAAATTTAACTTCGTGCCCAAAGATTCCAAACACAGACTGCGCAGTAAAATCAGATGCAAAGTTTTCACGCAAGGAATTTCTTTCCGCATTTTTAAAAGAGTTTAAATCAGCGGAAGAAAAATTGCAGCAGGAAGATTCATCTCTCGTTTGTGAATGGAACAACCTCTGCTTTGACAACGGAAAAAAAATCCGCCTTGAATCCGACAAAAATATTTACACATTCAAAGGAATAAACGCATTTGGCTTTGCATTGCTGGAATCAAAAAATCAAAACCGCATTTTAATTCCCGGTCAAGACAGTTTTATAAAGTAAAAATTTATTTTTCTGAACAAAGAACAAAAAAAATAAACATTGCAAAAGTATTGACCCAATGTAGGGTAATAATGATATAATGAATTGTTATTTTTTATAAAAAGGAAAAAATTATGAAAAAATTAAAAAGCTGCATTGGATTGGCATTTTTATCAATTTGCATTATTTCTTGCGCATCTACAAAAATTTCAACAGAAAAAGTTTTCGCAGATGAAAAAGAGTTTATCACATCAGGCAATGCTTTAGATTATAAAATCGGAAAACAGCTTAAAAAAGAAACTCTTTCTGAAAAAAGCAGTCATGTTTCCGTAAAATATTCTGAAACTCCAGTTCCAGCAAATGTCTACAAATTAACTTTGGAAAATGGTACTTATGATTTTACTTTGAAGTCAATTCCAACAGGACTTATGAGCGCAAATGAAGAAAAAAAGAGCGCAATGATTCCAGAAATTCTTTTATACGATGAAAACTTTAATCTTATTGCTAATGAAAATTTAACAGGAGCCGCAACTCCACCTACAACTTTTGAGCCGTTCTTGTTCATGGTTACAACAAACTGGAACATTGCAGAATCAGGAACTTATTATCTTGTTGTAAAAGCCGATATGTCATCTGATCAAGGACTTACTCTGGAAGTGTTCTATCATAACCGCGTTGCAACACATACAGCACTGCACAAATTCCGCCGTGTTCCTTATGGAAAATATAAACTGCTGATAGAAAAAATGTAAAAAAATATCTGTTATATTCTGAATAACAAATCAAGAAAATGAACTGCTGCAAGATTTTATTTGCGGCAGTTTTTTTTGTTTAAAGACAAACTACATCAATCGCCTTGACTACAAGTACACATTTCGTTAACCTAATAAAAAACTTGGGTAACGAAAAAAGGTAAATTATGAAATCACAAAAATCAGGAACAAACATTATTCTTACGGCTTTATTTGCGGCTCTTATTTCAGCCTCGTGCTTTATACAAATTCCGCTGCCGGTTGGCATTCCAATTATCATTCAAGACATGATGTGCATGCTTTCCGGGATGCTGCTTGGAGCATTTTACGGAGCTTTGTCCGTTGTGATTTTTTTAATTCTCGGAAGCTTGGGGCTGCCTGTTTTTTCAGGCAAAGGTGGAATCCAGCATTTGATTTCAGGACCAACAGGCGGATTTCTTTTTTCCTACGCAATCGGAGCTTTGGCAGGCGGACTGATCCTTGCAATTTTTCTTTCAAATAAAAAAGAGCACTCAAAAATAAAATCGCTGATTGTTATATCGCTTGCGGCAATTGCTGCGACTGTAATTATTTTTGCAGGCGGAATCCTTGGCTTCATGCGCGTAACACAAAGCGGACTTGAAAAAACTTTGGCAACAGTTTTGTTTCCGTTCATTCCGGGCAACATTATAAAAATAATTTTAATGGTGCCACTCACTTACAAATTCCGCCCGGTGATTTTCCGCTACACACATTCGTAAAAAATGAAAGCACTCGAAGTAAAAAACATTTCAAAAATATTTCCGGACAAAACAAAAGCACTTGAAGATATTTCATTTTCAATTGAGCAGGAAGAATTCTGTGTAATCGCAGGCTCAAACGGTTCCGGGAAAAGCGTTCTAATGTCGCTGATTGCAGGACTTGATGAACCGACCGGCGGAACAATTGACTTATTCGGAAATTCCGCAGGGCTTGTTTTTCAAGATGCCGACTCGCAGATTTTAGGCGAGACTCCAGAAGAAGATGTTTCATTCGGCGCAAAAAATTACGGACTGAAAAAAGATGAACTAAAGCAATGCGTTGAATCTTCGCTTGAACAGGTTGGACTTCTTCACAAAAAAAATGCCTACGCAAGAAGTTTGTCCGGCGGAGAAAAGCGGCGGCTTGCAGTTGCCGGGATTCTTGCAATAAACAGAAGCGTTATAATTTTTGACGAGCCGTTTGCAAACTTGGACTGGCCGGGCGTAAAGCAAGTCTGCATGATTCTGAAAAAACTAAAAGAAGAAAAAAAAACAATTATTGTGCTGACTCACGAGCTTGAAAAAATCCTTGCGCTTGCAGAGCGTTTCATTGTCTTGGATAAAGGAAAAATCAGATTTGACGGTTCACCGCAGGAAGGCTTGTCGCAAAATCTTGAGCAGTGGAGCATAAGAAATCCAATCACGCAATATTCAAGCCTAAAGGATTTATTATGGCTTTAAGTTTGTTCGCTTACCGAAAAGGAAATTCCGTTCTGCACAAAATTCCTTCAATTGCAAAACTTTCATTTCTTTTTGTGCTGTGCATTTTTACTTACAGCGGCGGAATGTCTGTTACTTGGGAAGAACTTTTTTCACGGAAGATTGTTATAAAACTTTCCGGATGCTTTTTTGCAAGCCTGACGCTTTTTTTTCTTTCCGGCGCAAAATGGAATTCTATAAGGCAGCTGAAATTTGTTTTTGTAATCGGCGGATTTGTAACTTTGGTAAAACTGATTCACATTCCGCTTTGGCTGGACAAAGATTCTCTTGCCTACGGAATTTTGTACACACTCAGATTTTTTATAACATCGCTTGCAGCCCAAGTTATTTTTGAAACAACTTCACCGTTGCAAATACAAAGCGCGCTGGAACTTATTCAAAACGGAATTTCAAAACTGATTCCGCCTATAAAAAAATGGAATCCTGCGCTCACAATCTCGCTTGCAATAAATTTCATTCCGGAAATTTTTGAAACTTGGAATAAAGTGGAGCTTGCGGTAAAAGCACGGACACAAAAAAATTCAAAATGGAAAATAGAAATTTTAATACAAAAATTTTCAACATTTTTTTCTTGTCTTCTTCACAATGCGGAAACAAAAAGAATGGCAGTTTTAAGCAGGAGCAAAATTTCAAATGAATAATTTTTTACATGAATTGGAAAACGCAGTTATAAACGAAAATCACAAAGTTACAAAAAAAGAAGCGATTCAGCTTTACGAAACAGAACAAGCATCCGAACTTTTTGGAGCGGCAGACAGAATCAGAAAAAGTTGCTGCACAAACTCAAGCAGCGTTTGTTCAATTATAAATGCAAAGATGGGTAAATGCGGCGAAAACTGCAAATACTGCGCTCAGTCTGCTCACTGGAAAACTTCATGCCAGGCAACTTCAATTATTCAGCCGCAAGAGTCAATAAAATTTTGCGAGCGTGCATTAGAAAATCACGTTTCAAGAATTTCACTTGTAACTTCCGGGCGCGGACTTTCAGGAAAAGACTTTGAAGCTGCAATAGAAAATTTTAAAGCGATAAAAGAAAAACTTAAGGACAAAATCAAACTTTGCGCTTCGCTTGGAATTCTTTCTTTTGAACAGATGCAGGAATTGAGGCTTGCCGGAGTTGAACGCTACCACCACAACATTGAAACCGGCAAAAATTATTTTGCAAACATCTGCACAACGCATTCTTACAACGACAGAATCCAGACAATTTTAAATGCAAAAAAAGCAGGACTTGAAATTTGCAGCGGCGGAATAATCGGACTGGGAGAATCAAGAGAAGACAGAATCGACCTTGCGCTTGAGCTTCGCAGACTTGAAGTTCAGTCTGTTCCGATAAATATTTTGACACCGATAAAAGGAACTCCGCTTGAAAACGCTGAAAAAATTTCGCAGGAAGAAGCGTTAAGAACAATTTCTGTTTTCAGATTTATAATGCCAAGCCAGACAATAAGATGCGCCGCCGGAAGAAAAAGCTTGGGCAACAACGGAGAAGATGCATTCTTGGCCGGAGCAAACGCGCTTATTTCCGGGGATTTTCTGACAACTCCCGGCTCAACCAATGATGAAGATATTTCCATGCTGAAAAAACTCGGCTACAGAATCGAAAGCTGAAAAAAATTGGGATGTCTAATAAGTTCAAATCCTAGAGATCATTGAGCGTGTCGAAATGACCAAGTACATTCATACGGTGGTTTCTACATAATCAAAAACTAAAGTTTTTGGCTTGCTCAACCACCGCATATTCAACTTCCAGGACATACCGTAATGCTGCCAATGATTTCATTGATAAACAAAAAAATTACAGTTTGCTTCAGTGTGGGAAAGTTCACAGAAAAATCACTCAACTGAAAGTGTTCCCTTGTGGAGAGCATCGCAATAAATGCATCGGTACTCTTTTTTTTCTCTGTTGACAAGTTTAAATTCCTGCGGAACATACTGTTCTGTAATTGTAATGCAGCGAGGGTTTTTACATTCAATCACATTTTCAATTTTTTCAGGAAGCTCCATTTTTATTTTTCTAGTTATCTTTGAATCCTGAATTACATTTACAGTTATGTTGGAATCTATAAAGCCAAGAACACTGTAATCGATATTTATAATGTTGTCGATTTTTATTATATCTTTCTTGCCTGTTTTTTTAGATGAAGCATTCATAATCAGAGCAGTAGAAAAATTCACCTTGTCCAAGCCAAGCCACTTAAAAACTTTCCAGCCAGTTCCAGCCTGAATATGATCGATTACAAGTCCGTTTTTAATTTCAGCGATATTAATCATCAGAGTGCTCCTGTAAGTTTTGCAATAAGCGCCATGCGTGCAAACATTCCGTATTTAACTTGCTTAAAATAAGCAGCGCGCGGATCATCATCTACTTCTGGAGCAATTTCATTTACACGAGGAAGCGGATGAAGAACAATCATATCCTGTTTTGCAAGTTTCATTTTTTCTTTGTTCAGAATATAACTGTCTTTTAGGCGGATATAATCCTGCTCATTGAAAAATCTTTCTTTTTGAACACGAGTCATGTAAAGAATATCAAGCTCACCGATTACATCTTCCAAACGTTCAGCTGTTGCAAATTCTATTCCGGCAGGCTTAAGCAAATCTTCTGTTATGTAAGAAGGAACTTTCAGCTCTTCCGGACTGATAAAAACAAATTTGTTGTTTTTGTAGCGGCTCATTGCCTGAGTAAGAGAATGAACTGTTCTTCCGAATTTTAAATCACCACAAAAACCAATTGTGTGTCCTTCAAATCCGCCTTGAAGCGCACGGATTGTAACAAGGTCTGTAAGTGTCTGCGTTGGATGAGAATGTCCGCCGTCGCCCGCATTGATTATAGGAACTGGACTATATCTTGAAGCAAGCAATGCCGCACCTTCTTTTGGAGAACGCATCGCAATAACATCAACATAGGAACTTACAACTCTTATTGTGTCCGCCAAAGTTTCGCCTTTTGTAGAAGAAGTGTAGCTCGCATCAGCAAAGCCTTCAACAGTTCCGCCTAAATGAAGCATCGCAGCTTCAAAAGAAAGCCTGGTTCTTGTGCTCGGCTCAAAAAAAAGTGTCGCAAGAATTTTCCCGCGACACACATCCTGAAAAGAAGCTGGATCTACAATCATCTGTTCTGCCAAAGAACATATTTCATCAATTTCACTGACGGTCAAATCCGCCGGTTCAATAAGATGTCTTCCTTTTAACATTCAAGCCCCCTGAAATTTTCGCTATCATATCACAAGGGGAAACTTTATGCAAATAGGTTATACAGTCGTTGGCAAAACGTTTCTTATATCAAGCGAACCGTCCGAAAGCTGCGAGCTGTATTTTTTTCCGCCGTAGCAAATAGTCAGTTCCTTCATGAAGACAGTTCCCTGTTCAGTATAAAGCCGTGCATCTTCAAATTTTCCGTCGCGCCATTTTATGTCCGCAAGAATATTTCCTTTAAGGCAGACTTTTGTAAGAGAACCGCTTTGCCATTCCGCCGGCAAATTTGAAAGCAAGGAAATTTCCACACGGCCGTTTTTTATTTTGCTTGAAATAATCGAATCCGCATAACTCAAAAGGAAAGTGTCAAAATTACTTGCAGTATTTGATTCAGGCCTTTCTTCTTCAGCGCATTTTATTTTCTGTATAATTGAGCTGTAGTTTATAAAAAGCTTTTCTGAATTTTTAAAGCCAAGATACTTCATTGCCGCCAATGTGTTTTCAAAAAGCTCTTTTACAATTTTGTTTTCAAAAACATTTTCCAAAGCAATATATGCAACAGTGCCACTTCTTGTTTCATATCCATCTGTAAAAGCCGGACTAAGAGAAAGGAATTTTTTGTCTTCAACAGGAACAAGGTATTCCGCAAAAAAATCACAGGCTTTCTTAAAAAGATAAAAATGGCGCTTTAAGAATTTTCGGTCAAGCGAATATTCATAGTAATCCAATGCGGCTTTTGCAATTGCACAGGCACCAAGCGGAGTATAAGAATTCCTAAAATCTACACCGCACGGAACAGAGTCGCCCCAAATGTCAGTTGAATTGTGCAAAACAAAGCCTTGACATCCGTACATTTTTTTTGCAGTTGCCTTTCCGCGCTTATAAATTCTTTTTGCAAGCTTGAACAAAGGAAGATTTATTTTTTCCAGTCCAAGAATTCCAGAGCTGTATCTATAGAAATTTCCGTCCTGCAAACTGAAATTTCCGGCGTTTTTTTTGTCCGTCCAAATTCCGCTTGCTACAGAAGGAAGCGTTGCCTGTTCCTTGCAGCTTGAAATAAACTTGTACTTTGAATAAATCCAATCAAGGAATTTTGCGGCTTTATTGTCTTGGCAAATTTCATCGACTGATTTTCCGTCAGTTTCAAGTCCGTCCAAAGAAAGAATAGAACGCTGATTCCATGCGGAAAATTCCAAAGCCTGATCAGTCTTTAAATTTTCGTAGGAAGTGCCGGAAGCAAAGCAGATTTTTTTCAATGCAATGTCCGCGCATTTCGACGCAAAAATCATCGGGTTTCTAAAATTATTTCCGCCTTTATTTCTAAAACGTCTTTTTCTGTACGCGCTTTCAACGTCAATGTAAAGCGTAACGTCATCGGCTTTTTCTATAATCAGATTGTCTCCGTGAGTAAAAACCGTTCCACCTGAAGCAACAGCCGTAACCATCGCCGCAAAAGGGATGCCTGAATCACACAAAGCTACAACTGTATCTTCTGTAAGATTGTATTTCTTCGGAAAAGTTTCGCCTTCAATCTTGAGCCTAAGGAAAATGCTTTTTGGCATGGAAGCTGAAATGTGGTAAACCAAAACATCGGAAGAAGCGGAAGCAAAACATTCGCGCGTAAAAGTTACATAGCTTCCGTTTGTTCCGCTTGAAAGATCCACTGTGCTTGGTGCGGCAGACTCAAGAGAAAAACTTGAAGAGCAAATTCCGCTGGAAAAATCAAGCTCGCGCCTGTAAGAATCATAAGAAGAAAAAGTTCCCTTGTCGCCAGAGTCCGGTCCTAAAAGCCCTTGATGCTCAGCGTCATAAAAATCAATCGAAATAATTCCTGCGCTTTTATAATAAGCCTGAGAAATTGGAGCTCCGGAAAAACATTCAAAAATTTGCTCCTGCGCCTCAAGCTCGCGTCCCTGATTCAGCAAAGCCCTTATGCCGTTTACAGCTTCCTTTGCATTTTTATTATTTCTATCTGAATAGCGGCAAGACCATACAGACTCTTCATTCAAATATATTTTTTCGTGTCCTGTTCCGCCAAAAACCGTCGCGCCGATTCTTCCGTTTCCAACAGAAATAGCTTCACCAAAATTTTCAGCAGGATTTTTATACCAAATAGATTTCATGCAGACAATTTTAACACAGTCATAGATAAATTTCTACATTGCATTTTCTTCAAAATTACAATAACCTAGACGCATGAATTTTATTGACTTTGAAAACGTTTCTTTTTCATATCCGCCAGTCGAAGGCGACCTTGACGAAAACGGAAAACAGATTGTTCCTTCACCGGTTTTTGAGCATTTTTCAGGCGGATTTCCCGGAGCATTCACAAGCATAATCGGACCGAACGGCTGCGGAAAATCAACGCTCATGCTTCTTGCCAGCGGAAGACTCATTCCTTCGCAGGGAAAAGTAAAACTTCTAGGTCAAAACATTGCAAGCCTTGAGGAAGAAAAACGGAATCTTCTAGCTTCTGTAATTTATCAGAACATGGAATTTGAAAGCAGTGAAAAAGTTGAAAACCTGCTTTCTTTTGTTTATAAAAACGGAGAACTCAAGGCAAACGCAAAAGGAATTAAGACAGAAGACTTGTTCAGCGAAGTTGTAGATAAATTCGAACTTTCTTCTGTCATGAACCACGGGCTCACAGAAATCAGCAAAGGTGAAAACCAGCGTGTTCTTTTGGCATTCAGCCTGCTTTACGGAAGCGCAGGAATTTTCATGGATGAGCCTCTTTTTGCAATGGAAGACCGCCAGAAAAATTCCGCACTTAAATACTTGCGTGAATATTCTGAGGCAACAAAAACTCCAATGTTCATTTCAATGCACGAACTTGACCTTTCACGCAAGTACGCAGAAAAAGTCCTTTTAATTTATCCGAACAAAGATATGTCTTACGGAACTCCAGAAGAAGTCATGACAAATGACGATCTTGAAAAAGCCTACGGAATTCCTGCGGCAATGCTCAAGCACAACGAAGACATGACAAGAGAATTTCTTTCGCATCAGTCCGAAGCCATGTCTCCAAAGTCAAAATAAAAATCCTAAATTTGCAGCTCTCCATTTTTGAGGACTGCAAATTCAGTTCCGTCTTCATACTTGATTACAATACTAGGCTCTTTTACAACTCCGTCAAAGTGAATCAAAGAAGGCGCGTCTCCATCATAATTTTCCCCGATTGCAAAGTGGCAGGTTCTAAAGGCTTTTTCATCTTCAAGCATATTTCCAGTAATTCCAGCGGCAGGATTCAAGCCGATTCCAAGCTCCCCGATATTCCTTGCGTTTTTCGCATAAATTTCGCCTTGCCCTTTCGGAAGCTTTCCTGAATTTTCCATGGAAACCGCATCTTTTTCTGCCTGCTGAATATCCGTTAAAAGCCTTTTTGCCTCTTCTTCACCAGTAACTTCTGAAACAAAGCCCTTTTCAACTTTGACGCAAATCGGAGTCTTTAAAATTGAATCTCCATCGCTAAATGTCATGCTTCCGTCAAAGACAATAGTTCCCTCGCAAGTTCCAACAACAGGACTTATAAAAGTTTCTCCAGCGGGAATGTTTCCGCCGCTTCCCGGCTTGCTGAAATCCCCGTCGTCAACCATGCCTTTTCGTCCTTTCAGCCCAACAACAATGTCCGTTCCACCAGGAGATGTAACATGAACTGAAACTGCATTTTCGTATTTTTCGCAAAGTTTTTTGCAGCGTTCTCCAAGCAGTTTATAGTCAATGTTCACAGTTCTATTGAACATATCTTCTGTAAGCCCAGGAGTCCATACCGCACGGATTGATTTCTTTTCAGAAAGCAGCCAGTCAAAAGTGTTGTCGTAAAGTTTTCCGTCCGCAGCTTTATAAGGAGAAGCAATCGCCTTTTCATCTTTTCCAAGCTTTATTTCCGAAATTGAAAAAATTACATCCGGCTCAGATTTTATTGCGCCCACAACAGTTTCTTCTGCAAAATCCGCGGAAGTTTTTTTAGTCTGATAAATAAGCGTTGGCTTTGCACCGGAATCAAGAGCCGAGGTAAACAGGTTCTGCGCAATAACGCTTGTTTCAGGATTCGCAATTATTAAAACTTTTTCGCCTTTTTTTATTTTGCAGACATCCTCTATAACAGTCTGCGCCGGAGTCTTTTCTTTTTTTCCAAACAAATTCATTTTTCCTCCCAAAAACTCTAAACATCCAAAATTATAACGAAAACCCAAGCCAAATGCTATTGCGCGGTTTGAGCAGTTTTTAAAAGTTGAAATTTTTCTTCCATGTTAATATAATAATTTGGTATTATTTTTTATTTAGAGGCATTTTATGGCTATGGTAATTCTTACATTGAACTGCGGATCTTCTTCTGCAAAGTACCAAGTTTATGACTGGGACAACAAGGAAGTTTTAGCAAACGGTGTAGTTGAGCGCATTGGAATTGAAGGCTCATGTATCACACACAAGGCAAAAGGAAACAAAACAGAAATCAAAAGCGCCTGCCCTACGCACAAGGAAGCAATCGAGCTTATTTTGAATACAATCACAGACAAAGAAATCGGCGTTATCCCTGATATGTCTGTAATAAAAGCTGTAGGACACAGAGTACTTCACGGCGGAGACAAATTCACAAAGTCTGTTCTTATAACTCCAGAAGTTCTTGAAACATTCCGTTCTGTTGTTGGCCTTGGACCTTTGCACATGCCGGCAAATATAATGGGAATTGAAGCCGCGCAAAAAGTAATGCCGAATGTTCCGCATTGCGCCATAATGGACACAGCATGGCACCAGACAATGCCAGAAGAAACATTCATGTACGCAGTTCCACGCGAATGGTACACAAAGTATGCCGCACGTCGCTACGGTTTCCACGGAACATCGTTCCTTTACACTGCAAAAAGAGCGGCTGTTCTTCTCGGAAAAGAACCAAAGGACACAAACCTTATAATCTGCCACATAGGAAACGGCTCTTCAATGTGCGCTGTAAAAAACGGGCAGTGCTACGACACTTCAATGGGAATCACACCGCTTGAAGGCCTTATAATGGGAACAAGAAGCGGAGACGTTGACCCGGCTCTTCCATTCTACATCATGCGTAAAACAGGAATGTCCCCAGAGGAAATGGACAAAGCCCTGAACAAAAAATCAGGATGCCTTGGAATCACAGAAAAATATTCAGACCGCCGTGATATTGAAATTGCCGCAGCAAACGGAGATAAGCTCTGCCAGCTTTGCATCGAAATGGAAGCATTGCGCATAAAAAAATATGTAGGCGCATACATGGCTGAGCTCGGACACGTTGACGCAATAGTGTTTACAGCCGGAGTTGGAGAGCGCGGACCTATCACACGCGGAAAATCCTTGAGCGGACTTGAAAACTACGGAATCAAAATCGACGCACAGAAAAATGAATGGTCATTCACAGGAAACGCCGAAACCTGCATTTCCGCAGATGACAGCAAGACAAAGATTTTTGTAATTCCAACAGACGAAGAGCTTGTTATGACAGAAGACGCATTCGCCCTTATGCAGGGAACTTATGACATTCACACACACTTCACTTACAGCTTCCAGTCGCCGGACTATGTAAACAAAGCACGCGAGGAAGGACTTAAAAGCGATCTTGTAAAACGCCCGAATATTGCTAAAGTAATCGCGCGTCCTCCAAAGAAATAAAAGTTAGCAAAAACAAGTTGCCGGCATTTTTAAATTGAATCCCAAAAGTTAAAGACAATTTTTGGGATTCTTTTTTTACAGAATTTTTATAATTTTTAAGCAGACAGGTCAAAACTCAGTAACTTTTGGGTGAAAAGTCAGTGAGTTTTGAGTGAAATTTTGCATGAAAAAAACAAAGGCAATATTTTTATTCAACAACAACTTTCGCATATTCTTCATCAAGAACATACAAAATCAGCGTTGTATTTTTATTTACATCATAAGGAACTGTAAAATGTTTTCCCGGATGACAGAATTCAGCTAAAGTAACAAGCTTTCCGTTCTGATCCTGGGAATCAAGTTTTACAGGAACAGGATATGGATATTCTGGAAGCTCCACGGAAAAAATTCCTTGCGCTGTTTTTGCTTTTTCAGATGCAGGCTGGACTTTTAACGTGGCTTTTACCCTTGAAAAAAGTTCAACTTGACTTGAAGGCTTTTCTTCATCAGAAATAATTCCTTCCGCAGGACTTTTTGGATCTTCTTCAACTTCAAAATCAAAAACAACTTTATATTCGCCAAGTTTTGAAAGAAGCTGCTTTATAGAAAGACCTTCAATGTCGGGAACTTCTGTCTTTGGAATTTCCGTTCCGCTGCTTACAACAAACTGAAGCTTGATTTTTTCTGAAACTGGAGTTCCAGCTTCCGGATATTGCGCAAGAATTGTTCCGGCTTGAAGCTCGCTTTTTTGGTAAACTGGAGCCGGCAGCTGCACAAGAGAATCGTCCCCACTGAATAAAAGTTCCAAAGTATTCAAAACCTCGTCAACATTTTTTCCATAATAATCTTCTATATAGTCAATCGGAATTCCGCGGCTAACAGTCAAATTCACTCTGCGGTAGGCTTTTACAATAGCCCCGGAGACTGGATTCTGCTCCAGAATAGTTCCTTTGTCGCCCGGAAGATCTGAATATTTAAGAAGAATTTTTGGATAAAGCTCCTTCGCCTGAAGCTCCAAAAGCGCGTCTGTAAGGCTTTTTCCTGTAACATCTGGCACAAGAACTTTTTCCGCGCCCTGAACCACCATAAAAAAAACAGCAAGGCAGGAAGCCGTCATTATAACAAAAGCAAGAAGAATTGTTATTACAACAGTTTTTCCTCCGTCCCTTAAATTGTCAAGACAGCCGTTAAATTGAACTCTTGCCTTTTGAAGAATGTCCTTGAATTTATTTTTGTCCATCATTTACTCCAAAACAGTGCCTATAAAATTTCTGGCTCCGTTCATAAAAGATTTATAATCCATGGCTTTTTTTGCCTGCCACTGAAGCTCTGTAGCAATCAAAACTCCGTTTCCTGTCTGAATAAGAATTCCGCGCTGCTTATTGTACTCAAGAACTGTTCCCGGAACTGCCGAAGTGTTCTTTACAACTGAAGAATCTTGAGCCGCAACTTTGCTTGCCGCACGCGCCTTTAAAATTTTAAGCTGAAGATTTCCAGAAGTTGTAAAGCAGCCCGGCCACGGCGTATAGGCTCTTATCTGCGCATCGATTTTTTCCGCGCTGTTGTTCCAGTTTATTTTTCCGTCTTCTTTTTTTATTATTGAGCAATAAGATGCTTTTCCTTCCTGCGGAAACGAAGCTGGGAGCTTTCCAGTTTTTGCAATTTTGCGCAAAATTTGTGTTATGTTCATTCCACCGTAAAGCGCGCTGTTCTTTAAAACTTGCTCAGCTGTTTCTGTTCCAGTCAGGCGTTCTTTCTGCTGATATAGAATGTCGCCTTCATCCATACCTAAAGCCATTTTTTGTATTGAAAAGCCTGTTTCATCATCGCAATTCAAAATCGCGGCATTCACAGGAGTTGCGCCCCGGTATTTTGGGAGCAAAGACGGATGCAAATTTATCCCGCCGAATTTAAACAAAGAAAAAAACTTGGGACCAAGAATATGCCCATAGGCAAAGCAGACAAAAATATCCGGCTCAAGGCTTGCAATTTGCTCGCGTTCAGGCTGCTTTATATGTTCTGGAGTAAAAACCGCGAGATTATCATTTCTTGCCCGGTTCCAAATAATCGCATACTGCTCAACTTCTGTCGGAATAAGCTCCTTGTGCCTGCCCTGCGCAGACGGAGGATTTGTAAGAACACCGACAATTTTATATTCTTCTTCCGGCACTGAATTTGACATTGCGCTGTCTTTTAAAATAAGTTCCAGTGCTTTTGCCGCACAAGCCGGACTTCCGCCAAACAAAACTTTCAGCATTTATTTTCCTTTTTTGGCATTTTTAGCAGCAAGTTTTGCTTCAAGACTGCGTTTTTTTGCTTCTTTTTCTGCAAGTTTTTTCTGTGCACGTTCTGCCTTTTTCTTAAAAAGCTCTACGGTTTTATTTTTAAATTCCTCATCACCCCTGTCAATGTAAAGAATTCCATTCAAATGGTCATTTTCATGCTGAATGATTCTCGCAAGAAGTCCATCGACATCATCAAGAACAAAACGCTTTCCGTTTTCGTCAATTGCGCTGACAGAAATCTTTACAGGACGGACAATCTTTTCAGACACCCCCGGAAGGGAAAGGCAACCTTCTTCATATTCTGAATTTTCCGCAGAGGTTTTTATAATTTCAGGGTTGATAAAGACTCGGCGTACATTGTCATCTGAAATAACTACAAAAAATCTTTTTGAAATTCCAACTTGAGGAGCAGCAAGACCAACGCCGTCCGCGCTAATCATTGTTTCAAACATTTCATTTAAAGTGGCGCGAAGTTCATCGTTTATCTCATTAGATTCAACGGAAACACATTTCTGCCTTAAAACATCTTCACCAAGTTTACATATTCGCATTTTTTCCAGCCTTAAAATTTTATTCAAGTCTTAATCTTGCCGCCTTTGCATGAGCCGCAAGTCCTTCAGCATCTCCCAAATATCCGGCAGATTCAGCAGATTTTTTTGCGCCGGATTTTGTATTGTCTGTGCGCAAAGTTGTAACAGTTTTTATAAATGAACGGACGCTTAAGCCGCCTGTAAATCTTGCGCTTCCAGAAGTCGGCAATGTGTGGTTCAAGCCAGCGGCGTAATCCCCGAAAACTTCCGCAGCACCGTGTCCAATGAAAAGCGAGCCGTAATTATGAACCAGAGACTGGATTTTTTCTCGCTCAAGGCTAGGATCAAGCGCAAGCTCCAAATGCTCCGGAGCTTTTTTATTTGCAAGTTCCGCCGCCTGCTCAAGATTTTCAGTAACAATTATTCGCCCAAAAGTATTTATGCTTTGTTCCGCAGTCGCTTTTGTAGGCAAAGATTCAAGCTGCTTTTCAATTTCCTTGGAAACTTTTTCTGCAAGCTCCATGCTGTCTGTTGCCATTACAGGCTGAGCCACAACATCATGTTCCGCCTGCGCCAAAAGATCCGCCGCAACCCAAACAGGATTCGCAGTCTTGTCAGCAATTATAAAAACTTCTGTAGGACCTGCAATCATGTCAATTCCAACAGTTCCGTAAACAAGTCTTTTTGCTTCCGCAACATATTTATTTCCCGGACCGACAATAACATCTACAGCAGGAATTGACTCTGTGCCAAATGCCATTGCCGCAATTGCCTGCGAGCCGCCGCAAGCAAACACTTCTTTTATTCCGCAGATATAAGATGCCGCCATTATGTTTTCGTCAGCATAAGGCTTGCCGCTTCCATCCGGATTTTTCCGCGGAGGAGTGCAAAGAATAATTTCATTTACACCGGCAGCAATTGCAGGAGAACTTGTCATTACAACAGTTGAAACAAGCGGAAATCTTCCTGCAGGAACATAAAGCCCGGCTTTTTCAACAGGAATATTCTTCTGGCCTGTAAAAATTCCCGGCTCAAGCTCAATTTCAAAGTCATCAAAAGATTCTCTTTGTCTCTTTGCAAAACGCACAGCCAAGTCTCTGGAATAGCAAAGAGAATCATAAAGCTTAGGATTTTCCGAGTGCATTTTTTCTGCAGCATTTTTTAAAGTTTCCTCTGGAATTTTTAAATTATAGGGAGAAGCCAAATCGAATTTTTTGCTGTACTCGCGCAAGGCTTCATCTTTTCTTAGCTTTACATTTCTTAAAATATCGCGGACTGACTCTATGGATTCTCCAAAATTGCGGGTACAAAAAAACTCTTCTTCAACTTCATCAGCTTTCTGAATTCTTATCATTAAAATAGCCTCCTCCCCATTTTTAGCTGCTTTCATACTGATTCAAAATCAAGTCTAAAAATAGAATTTAATTATATCAAAAAGACGTGAACTTTACAATTAAGGCAAAATCCGCGGTCAATTTGACAGCTAGCGAAATTCGATATAGTATTTGAGTATCTCTAAAAATATGTTTTCTGGAGCGCATGACATGGATAACAACGACTTGGTACCAGGCTTTAATGACGAAAAAGACGGAAGCCTTGAGATTTTCCTTAGCAAAATTGAAGGAGTCTCAAATTCTATCCTTGTAACGCTTAGCGGATACATCGATACATACAATTCAGATTATTTTCAAAAGCAGACAGCAAAAATTATTTCAGCCGGATTCAAGAACATTGTTTTTAACTGCCAAAATCTGACTTACGTTTCTTCGACTGGAATAGGTTCGCTCACTTCAATTGAAAAAAAAGCAAAGGCAAACAGCGGCGAAATTGTTTTTACAGGAATTCAGCCAAAAGTCTTTGAAGTTTTCCAGCTCTTGGGATTCAGCCAGGTTTTCAATATGAAAGAATCCGTAGAAGATGCGGAAGAATATTTGAAGAAAGAAAAAGATGATAATATTTCAACATTTCCAAAAATCTTTGATTGCCCAGTTTGCTCCAAAAAACTAAAAGCCGTAAAAAGCGGACGATTCAGATGTTCCGACTGCAAAGCAATTATCGTAATAGACCAGAATGGAAATGTTTTTTTAGGCTAACCCGCAAATTTTATGAATTTAGACAATATCGTTATAGTTTTATCGCGCCCGGAAGAACCTAGAAATATCGGAGCCGCTTGCCGGGCAATGGCAAACAACGGAATCCATAAACTGCGGATTGTAGGAAAAAAAGAAGAAATCGACCTGGATAAAGTCCACGTTCTTGCAATCCATGCGTCATACATTTTTGACAATGCCGAATATTTCTCTTCAATAACCGAAGCCTGTTCTGATTGTGTCTGTTCATGCGGAACAACGCGTAGAAGAGGAAAAAAGCGCAAAGGCAAGCTTCTTCTACCTGAAGAATTTGCAAAAACCGCAAATAGAATTTCAGGAACAGAAAAAAAAGGCGGAAAAGTCGCCGTTGTGTTTGGCAACGAAAGAACCGGACTTGACGACAACGAAATCCTTGAATGCGAAATGGGCGTTACAATTCCTTCAAGTGAAGAATTCGGCTCGCTGAACTTAAGCCATGCCGTGCAGATTATGTGCTACACTTTGTTCCGCTACAATGAAAAAAACAAAATCGGTTACACACCAATAGATTCAAAAAGGCTGAAAAAAACTGTAACAACAATCGCAGACAATCTTCAGAAAATCGGATTTTTCTCTGTTACAGGACGCAAGGACATGGAAATTTTCTGGCGCGATATTTTGTCCCGCTCGGCATTAAGCGAAGGAGAAGCGCAATATATAGAAAAAATATTCGACAAAGCGGCAGGACTTTCTAAAAAAAGATAATGTCATCAGCAAAGAGAATTTCTTTTTTTGCGCTGACACAAGAACGCTCAATGCAGTTTTTCAGCTGCCTGATATTTCCCGGCCAAGAAAAATCCAGAAGTTTTTTAATTGCGCAGGAAGAAAGTTTTTTGCCAAACACAGAAGCGCAGTCCTCCGCAATTTTTACAAGCTCGTCTTTGCGTTCTCTTAGAGGCGGAACATTTATAACCAGAACGCTGATTCTATAAAAAAGCTGCTTCTTAAAAAGATTTTTTTCCACAAGCTCTGAAATTTTTGAGTCTGTTGCAAAAATAAGACGCGCATCAAGACCAAGCTTTTTGCTGCTTCCTACTTTGCTGAATTCCCTTGAATCCAAAACTCCAAGAAATTTTCCTTGACTTTCAAGGCTCAGTTCGCAAATTTCGTCAATGAAAAGTGTTCCGTTAGAAGCTTCTTCAAAAATTCCAGAGTTTTCTTCCGCTCCAGTAAAAGAACCTTTTATAGAGCCAAAAAGTGAACTTTCAATTAAATTCGGATTTATTTCAGCAAGATTAAAAGAAGTAAATTTGCTGTTTTTTCTTATTGAATTTTCGTGGATAAAACGGGCAGTGTGATTTTTTCCAGAACCGCTTTCACCAAGCAGCAAAACTGTGGAATCGCTCTTGCAGGCAATTTCAATCTGCGCTTTAAATCCAAGGCACAAATTGTTTTCCGCGCAAATACATTCATCCAGTTTTTCAGCACAAAACAAATCTTTGCCAAAAGAAGAAACCTCGCCTTTCAATTTTACCAGCGCAGAAACATATTTAAGGCAGTCGGATTCTTTAAAGCAAACAAAAATAGGACGTTCAAGTGTATTCTTAAAAAATTTAGAAATGTAGGAAGATTCACCACAGGAAAAACAAGAGCCATCTATTAAAACTGCCAGAACCAAAAAAAATTCCGGGCGGATAAAAGAAATTTCTTCTGTTTGCACACAAAAAAAATCAAAGTCCCGCTCAAAAACAACTTTGCAAAAAGAAATAAATTCCTTTCGGCTTGAAACTATTAAAATTCTCTCCCTTGACAAAAGCCCCTAATCCTTTTTAAAAAGTTTTGTCCAGACAAGAAGAATTATATACCACAAAAATGGAAAAATCAAAAAAATTCTAAGCGGATTTCTGATAATTTCGCCCCAAACTTCATGGCCTTTTTCAAAAACCTTTGGATTGACACGCTTAATTCTTTTGCTCAAGATTCCAACTGCGTCCCGGTAATACAAAAAAATTCCAGAAGAAAATTTTTCTTTATTTGAATAACTCCAGAAATCTTTCTTTTTAATTCCTTCGCTCACAAGAACCAAAGACGGAGACGCTTTTGAAATCGCCTGAATAATATTTTCTTCGTCCTGCTTCTGATAATAGCCAACGCATCTTCCCACAATCTGAAGTCCGCGGAAAGTAGAACGCATATTTTTTTCCGCAGCAGCAAGGGCTTTTTTTCTTCCACCGAAAATATAAAACGACTTGTACCGGCTTTCAAGAATAGAAAGAATGCTTATGAACGCGTCAAATGGATTATACCTAAAAGGAACTGTCTTGTTAAGAAACTTTGCCCCGGACAAAATGCTTTTTGAAATAGGCAAAATCAAGTCGGCATTTCTTATGCTTTCCGCATATTCGTTTTTGCATCGGATTTTCATAAAGTCCCAGATTGTTATAAATGAAATTTGAGAAGGACCTTTTTTTTCCAAGAGCTGCAAAATTTTTTCTTCCAAATCCTGCTTAGAACAAACATCCACTGGAACTCCGAGTAGTTTTATACGTTGAACCGCCATTTTATTCTCCATTCAAAACAGTCTGCAAAGCCGCAATTCCATACAAAGAAGCAGTTTCGCATCTCAATATATTTGTATCAAAATGCACGGGAATAAATCCGCTTTCTTTCATAATGCTGATTTCCTGCACAGAAATTCCGCCTTCCGCACCAACTGCAACTGCAATTTTTGCATTTTCCTTTTTTATAACATCGGCATTTTTTAGCGCATTATAAATGCTCTTTGTTCCATCGCTGCGCTCATAAAGAACAAGCGCCGCTTTGTGTTCCGCATGCAAACTGCTCCAAAAACCGCAGGCCTCCTCCACCGAAACCGAATAAAAGACTTTTGTTTCAACAGGAGAACCACTCTGCTGCCTTGCCTCCGTTACAATTCTTTGCCAGCGTTCATCTCCAGATTCGGATTTTTTCCGAGCGGATTCAATGTTTCCCTTTTGGCAGAATTCACCTTCCACTGGAATTATTCCGCAGACTCCGCATTCAGTTGCCTGCCTTATAATCAAATCCATTTTCGGAGGCTTTGCTTCAAACTGAAAAAGATAAATTTCCGCCTTGGGCTTTTCTAAAACAGGAGCGGCTTGCGAGATGGAATCATTGCAATTTAGCTTTCCTGCCGCCTGAAGAATTATTTTTTTTTCACAAGAAACAATTTTTGCAACAGTCATCTGCTGGAGAGAACCGTCCAAAAGTCTTGCGTAAATCATATCGCCGCATTTTACTCTTAAAACAGAATTCAAGTAATGATATTTTTTTCCTTGGATGCCAATGCAACCATCAGAGTCAAGCGGAGTTTCTACAATAAACTGCCTCATTATTCCTGCTGTTCTTTTAAGGTTTTTGTTGAAGCCATAAGTTCCGCAAAGTTTCCACCCTTTATAACTTCGATTGCCGCCTTAAGCTGACTGTCATAGTCAAGATCGTAAAGGCGAGGAGAACGTGTCCTGTCAAGCTCGTTGCGTATCATTTTTCTAAGAAGCCGCTCTTCAAGTTTGTATTTTGTCTGCAAAGTTTTTGCATAGGAAGCAATTTCCGCTTCTGTCATGTTCTGATGAGAATCCACATAATCTGCAATTGCACCCGATTCTTCAAGAGCGTGCCAGTCATTTTGTTCTTCTTCTGTGAAGTCCGGATAAAGAACTTCCAAATCCGGCTTGATTCCAATCTTATCAATGTTTGTGTCGCTCGGAGAATAATATTTTGCCACGGTGATTTTAAATCCGTCGTTGTTTACGAGTCCGCGCGGAACTTGAACGCTTCCTTTGCCAAATGATTTTTCACCTACAAGGTACGCAGTCTTTGTGTCTTTTAAAGCTCCGCTCAATATTTCGCTTGCGCTGGCAGTCGCCCTGTTTATAAGAACAACAATCGGAATGCCGCGCACAACAGTTTTTCTTTTTACAGCATGATAAACCGCATTTTCATAAGCAAGCCGGCTTTTTGTAGAAACAATTATGCCTTCATCAATAAATTTATCCGCAATGTCCACCGCGCTGTCCAAAAGTCCGCCGCCATTGTTCCGCAAGTCTATAATAAGTCCTTTAAACAAAGCTTCCTTGAATGAATCCAAAGCTTCCTGAACTTTTGCCGCAGTGTTCACAGAAAATTCTGTAAGACGCAAATAGCCGATTTTTTCACCTTCAATCATTCCATATTTTACAGACGGATTTTGAATAACAGCGCGCACAAGAGTCCGCTCAAATTCAAGAGTATTTCTTCTGCGTATTTTTACAGTAACACTTTCACCGACAGCTCCGCGCAGCATACTCAAAACTTCATCCATTGTAATCGTAGATGTGTCCACACCGTCAACCGCAACAATCAAATCTCCAGACTGAATTCCAGCTTTTGCGCCCGGAGTGTTTTCTATAGGCTCGGCAACTTCAACATAGGCAGGCTTTTCTTCTGTGGAAACAAGAGGCTTTGTTATTGAAAGTCCAACGCCGCCAAAGTTTCCAACAGTTGTGTCGGTAAGGCTTCTCCATTCAGACTGCGCCATGTAAACTGAATAAGGATCATCAAGCGCGCCCAGCATTCCCTTTAACGCGCCTTCATACAAAATCTGCGGATCAACTTCTTCCACATAATTCTGCTGAATAAAATAATACAGCTGATCTATAACCTTAAGAAACTGACGCTGCTTTGCTGAATCTATGTCTGAGCTTGAAGAATTAGACTGCGAAAAACACTGCGAGGCAAAAATAGAAAACAATATAAACGCTGAAAAAATCCGCGTAGCCTTTAATAATTTCTTTGCGATTTTCATTGCTCCATTTTAAGCCCTTTTAAGGCAGTGTTCAAGGGCATATTTATATTGAATAAAAAACTGCTTTTTTAAACTAACAATAGACTTTAACTAAAAGCTGATATATAATAAGAACAATACTTTTATTGATTTAAAGACGTTTTCACTGTCGTTGCGGGTGGGCTTCGGCAGTTTTTTTATTTTAAATTGAAATATATGAAGAAAACAAAAAAGCCAGCTAGAATCTCTAGCCGGCACTTTTATTTATTTCTGTCATTTTCTGGCCTGACCCTGCGATGTTTCTGAAAGAAACTCGGTTGATAACCTGTCCAATTGCTTTGCGGGAGATTATCGGGTCAAGCCCGATAATGACAACTCTTGTTAAATAATCTCGCTTATAGAACTAGCCAACGCTAGTTGGCGTGGCGAACAAGGCGGAAGCCAAAGCCGTTCTCGCGGCTGCCCGGGTAGTCGTAGTTCCGGCTGGCAACCCGCGCGGCGTAGTCGTCGCCGTACCAAGCCGCCGCGAAGACAGCGGGAGGAGCCCGAAGCCGGGCCTGAACTTGCCGTACCGTCTGATATGCTTCCGCGCCAGTCCCAGCACCATTCATATATGTTTCCGCTCATGTCGTAAAGTCCATAGCCGTTTGCCTTTTTGGTCTTTACATCCCTTGTTCCAGTCTTGCCCGTATTGCCTTTATACCATGCTACTTTATCTATGTCGTCGCTTCCGGCATACTTGTAACTTTCGCCGCCACGCGCAGCCCATTCCCATTCAGCCTCTGTCGGCAGGCGGTAGCCGTTTGCTGTAAAGTCACATCTTACATCATTCCAAGTGTCGTTGTTCGACGTCGGAACTGTTCCCCACTCTTTTGGGTCTGTTTTTCCGTCAATTGAATAGCAAGGAGTTAAGCCTTCCTTTATAGAACGCTTGTTGCAGTATACAAGCGAGTCATACCAGCTGACTTTGTTTACAGGGTTGTTTTTTACATTGTCATCGCCTGTAAGCTCGTTTCCGTTCTTGTCATGAGCAGAAGCAGTGCTTGGGTCGCTTCCCATGGCAGCCTTGTATTCTCCACGTGTTACCTCATGGTCGCTCATGTAGAACGAGGCAATTTCAAGCTTGCGTCCGCTTACAAATACTTTTGAGTCTGGAGTCCAGCTTTCTGTTCCGGCAATTGAAGCGGCAGGGATTTTCACAAACCCCTCTGGAACCTGCTCACTGCTTCCAGAAGTTGAACCACCGCTAATTGTTACGTCATCATCCGAACTGTCGCTATCATCACTTTTGCATCCTGCAAACGAAAATGCCAAAGCAAAAATCGCAAACATAGCCAAAATTTTAGCAATCTTTTTCATTTTCTTTTCCTCCAAAAAATACAAATAGAATTGTTTTTTATTGCCGTGCCTAAATATGGCAATCTTCTCTTATTTCCCGCGGCGCAAGACGATTTCGTTTACGCGCTTAATTTCGCCTTCCGCTTTTGTCGCAAAGTCTGCGTACACTGCGCTGTTCGCCATTTGCATCGCTGTAATGTACGGAATCAACTTGTCGTTTATTGCAGAAAGAAGAGGCTTTTTTAGCGATGAAGCGCTTTCTGTTTTTACTGTGGAAGCCGCGTTGTATTCATCGCTTGCCTTTACAAATGCATCCTGCGCAGAGCGGATTTGCTCCAAGATTTCCTTTATTCCGTCAAGCAAAGAAACTGCTTCTTCTTCCTTGGAAAAATCTTCCAGCAGGCTTTCAATAAGTGAAGACTCGCTTACATAGTTTGCCGTTGTAATTGATTTTCCGTACTTGTCAAAAACAGCTTTGAGTTTTTTCGCCGCCTCCTTTTTTGCCGCAACCGGAAAAACCTCATATCCGTCCAAAAGCGTCGAAAGATTTTTTACAGCCTCATCGCGCACGCCGTCAGCCTCTTCAAGATTGCTTAAAACCTTGTCCTTCTTGATTGCAGTCGTAATCGAAACAGAAAGCTTTTCAACCTCATCCATCACACTCTTCAAAAACGCATCTGAAGAAACACCTTCATCCGCCTTGTAAAGCCGCACAAGCGCATCGCTAAGCCCGTCAACTTCTGTTACACGAACCTTAGAAATTACCTTATTCATTCAACCTCCATCTCCGACTCTCCAGCCGATAGTTTTTATATATTTCAGAATTTTTCCGAAGGTGCTAAACAAAGTCTCCTTGCGGAATTTTTCCGAATACTCCCTAAGAAGAAAGCCTGAGCGCGGAATTTTTCCAAACGCTTCCTAAGCAAAAAGTTTGTCTTTGGAATTTTTCCGAAAGCTCCCTAATAAAAAAGTCAGCGTTCGGAATTTTTCTAAAAGCTCCCCAGGCAAAAAAACTGCATTCGGAAAAATTCCATTTAAACGCAAAAAGACCGTCATGCCTAAAATGTGCGCATAATATGTGCATCATTCCGACACAACGGTCTTTTGCTTGTATGTATTTTATGTAATTAGCTAAAAATAGTTCACCTAAACTGAGAACTGAGAACTGAGAACTGAGAACTGAGAACTGAGAACTGAGAACTGA
>ERZ1026894.298-NODE-298-length-38734-cov-5.546188_pt1 | contig 38734 bp, 13 predicted proteins | sample MGYA00380177_ERZ1026894 | MGnify/ENA primary metagenome ERZ1026894 (study PRJEB33269, sample SAMEA4719813) | human gut metagenome | biome: human-associated habitat; feature: organic feature; material: feces | place: Cameroon | collected 2013-10 ... | reverse complement strand
CACTCGTTCGCGGACGAAAAGAATCCAAACTCGTCCGCTCACTTGTACTATACGTCAAGCTCGGCGTTCGCTTTCTCGCCGCTTTGCGGCTCGTGTTCCGTTTTTGAAGTTGCATATACCGTGTATAAGCACGCTATGAATAAGTTTTCGTTCGGGTGTGGGTGTCCCGCCCGCAACTGCAACGAAGTTGCAATATCACTTGCGCAAAGCGCAAATATCACTGCGGCAACGCTGCAATATCACGCACGCTTGCGTGCATATCACTTACATTGCCGTTGCGGCTCGTGTTCCGTCTTTGAAGTTGCACATACCGTTTATAAGTACGCTGCGAATGAGTGTTGGATGCTTAAAAACCAAAGTTGCCGGGAGTGATGAACAGACCGCTGATAAGGCTTAAAATAGCCGCCAGCAACACCACGTGGGCGACATAGACGATGAGAGCGTGTTTGCCGAAGAAGCAAACCGCTTTTTCGATTGCCTTTGCAACCGCCGTCGTGACTTTTCCCGCTCCGAGCATAAACGTCAAAGTGTTGCGTGAAAAATCACGCAGTGATTTCTTTTGGGAATCCACATTCGCATAAAGAGCGTCGCACGTCTTTTTGTAAATGGCTTTTGTCAGGTCGAAACGCACGAGCGACAGACGTTCGTAGTAGAAAATCAACCCTATCAGCACGCCTGCAAAATAGAAAGCGGTGTAGGGTATCATTGTAAACAGGTCGCCGGGCGAAAACTCGTATTGAGTATAAAACAAGGACGGATTGCCCCAAAAATCGTGAGGAGGGAATATGACGGCAAAGATTTTCGGAGTTGTCGCTGGCGGCGTGTAGCAAAAATACAGGCACAGCGTTACGACAATAAGAACGACGCTCGACGCCATCATTGCCAAGCGATTATCGCGCACAAGAAACGAAACAAGGGCATACAGAAGCATCGATACGGCAAGGAAATCGAGAACGCCGAACGCCACGAAAACCCGCTTATTCCCTTGATATTGCGCTATATAAGAGCCAAGAGTGTAAATCAACGCAACCGCAAGAAGCTGAAATCCTCTTTTCGCGTTGTTGCGCGAAAAAGTGCAGGATATGCCGGATATGGAGAAGAAAATAAACAGAACTATCGGGTGTATGACATCTCTCACGCCGCTTGCGCTACCATTTATCCAGTTGTAGCAAAACGTGGTGAAAGAGTCCCCGACGCCTCTTTGGACAAAGCCGAATCCGTACCATTGATTGCCGAAATACGACCCGAGCAAAATTGCCAAATGGTCGAGTATCATCAGTATGACGCATATGCCGCGAAGGAAGTCGATTTCCCAAATTCTGTTGCGTTTGCGCCGTTGAACGAGGGTGATTTTTGCGTCCTCGCTTATCAATGGGTTTTTTTGTATGGTTGTCCGCATAAAACGAATATAACACTATTGCTTTTTAATGTCAAACGACATCGCCGTCGATTGGGCGCAATTTGAAAAACAGCGCGTTTGATACACGAATTTTGCCGAAAAAGATGAAAAAAACAAGAAAACCGTATCGATGAGAAAAACGATTTTTCAAAAAAATTTTCACGTATTCTATTCGCGCGGAATTTTTTGTCGAAAATGCAGGTATTTTTTGAAAACACAGGTTTAGAATATCAAAAACAACCAAAATTTGTCAAAAAACAATGCTCAAAGGCAAAATATGGCAAATCCTTGAAAGCTAAAACAATTTTTGCTTGAAATTCGGCGAAAAAAGGCTCTTTTCCACAACAAATTGTGCTTTGCATGTCCGCATACCACAAGGTATTGCTATAAATGCTCTAAACAGATAGGTATTGACAAATGCGCAAAAAAAACGTATAATTGGACTGTATAATAATCTACACGTATGCGTTACACGCGTAAAGCATGCGTTTCGGAGGAGATTATGAGAATGAGAAAGTTATCGCTCGTATTGTTGCTCGTGCTGGTAAGCGTTATGCTTTTCGGCATGGTCGCATGCAATCCGACAGACAACGGGACTACGGAAAACCCCGTTATTCCTACGCCTACGCCGAATCCCGGTATCGACAATTCGGAATATCTCGGTTCGCAGGCTGCCTGGAACTTATTCAAAGAGGCGGCGCTCAAGGAAGCCGGTTCGGAGAAAGACAAACGCTACATAAACGTCGACACGGCTTTTGTGCTGGGTTTCTCCAAGGATTCCTTTGATTCGCTCATTGTGGCGCGTTTTGCAGGCAAAATCGATACGCAAGACGATTCCAAGAGCCAAATCCTCGTTGAGTTCCGCAAACTGACCGCCGAAATCAACGGCAGAAAGGTGGATCAGGACACCATCTGCACGATGGCGAAAAACGGCGAAGGGACTCTGCTTTTCGGCGCATACTATTATGAAGGCAAACTTGTTGCCGATATGCGCGGTATAAAGAAGGGCGACGGCGTTCACGTGGTTTACACCGATACGATAGATATGACCAAGTTTGTGTCGAGATTTGCGGACGCACTCGACCAACTCGATCTTTCTTCAGTTCTTTACGACACCCTCATGGGCTACGATATCGGCGGACTGATCAACAGCCTCGTCAAAATCGATCTTGCGCATCTGACCGTCGAGCAACTGCTTGTCAACATTCTTTTCGGAGCAAGCAAGAGTACGCTCGCGGATTACGGCAACGGACATCAGGTGTTGCGTATGCCCTGTGATCTCGGTCTTATCGTCAGCATAATCCCGCTTGTTCAAGGGCTTATCCCCGAAAACATCATCGGCCTTGTAAAAGACGTGCTGGGGCTCGATCTGGGCAAGCTCGGCGCGCTTGCAGGCATGGCTCTTTATATGGAAGCCGACATCATGAACGGCGCGCTCAAGGGCGTGACTTTCGACATTGACGTCAACCTCAACTCTTACGGAGTGGAAGGAGTCGAAGAAAAATACGGCACGTTCCAATCCGAATTCGGCATTAAACTCGGACACGCAAAAGCGGACTTCGCAGGAACCCCCGACCTCGACGTCGTTGCGCTTTTGAAATCCCGCAACGAAAAGAACACCGCCATTCAAGACGGTGAAAAATCCCTTTATGATTCCGTCAAGGACAGCGAACATAAGTATTCCTTCCTCACACTCGACGGCGCGATAACTCTTTCTCTCGATTTCAACAAAAAGACGGTTACCGTTGACAACATCATCGGTTCGTTCGGCACACTTATCTCAAATCTTCTCACCAAAAATCTCAAACCCGAGATGCTCGAAGCTCTCAAACCGTTGTTCGCAAAGGAAATAGACTTCGAACAAGGCAGGGTTGAGCTTACAATCAAACTTCAAGGCGAAATCAATACAAGAGACGCCAAAAAGACAAGACTTGCCGTCGAAGTTCTCGGCAGAAACGGTGCAAAACGCATCACCGCATACTACACCGGCGCACGAGAGGGTGTTTATATCGACGCAAGCGGTATGCTCGGTACAAACGGCACGAAGTTCAAGATTGACGACATAAACGTCAATGACCTGCTCGGCGAGCTTGTAGATAAGGCGTTTGCCGCAATCAAGGGCGCACTCGACGGACTCAAGGGCGGAGCAACCACTCAAAATATTCAACAAACCCTTGTGGATAACGGCGAAATCGTCATTCAACACGGCGCGTTTGCCGCGGACGATTCAGAAGGAAGCGTTGACGTGCTTGCTCTTGTAAGCATGATTCTCGACCACGTGAATCTCGATATGGACGGCAATATCTTCAATATAAGAGGAATCGAAGTCCAACTCACGAGAGATTTGCTCGACACCATTTTCGGTATGGTGTTCAAGGGCGAGAACGCAGGTGCGAATATTCCGATTCAGAATGCGTCTTTGGTTTATAAGAATCTCGGCGCACAACAAGAGAAGACTCTTACGTTGTCCGCAAATCTCGGCGTAGAAAATGCGGAACCGCTCGTCGGACTTGCTCTCGGCGTCGGAGTTACCTTTGGTAAAATCAACAATTTGCCCGGATTTAACGCAACGTTCGAAAAACTCGAAGAAGAACTCGAAGCAAATCCCGACGCATATTTGCCCATCCTCAAAAACGGCAAATTTAACACCGATTTGCTCCATGTAAACGTATCGACAGGTCTTACGATAGACGTCAATACACTCAAGGGCGAGCTTGCAAAACTCACGGTGAATATGCCAAATAAGGACATCGGAACGATGTTCAAGGGCGTGCTTCTGACCGCTCTTATCGAACTTGGCAACATAGAAGGCGGTCTTAAACTCGACATCAACGCGGATATTGACCTTTCCGGCGGTATAAAAGCCGACGCAATCCTCGATATGGTGCTTAAATCCTCCGCAAAGATTGCCATTTCCAAACAATCGAACAAAGAAGAGGTGCTTTCACTCTATTTGCAAGACGGCTGGATTTACCTCAAAGCCGATATTCTTTGCATCAACATTAAAGAAATCAAAGTCAACGCAAAAGAACTTCTCGATTCTCTCGGCGTCGGTTCAAGCGGCTCCGGAAGCGGTCAGGCTCTCACGGCGGACGATACCGATAAGGGCGGAACGGATATAAATGCCGTTCTCGGTTTTGTGGCAGGCATTATCGACGGCTTCAAACTCGGCAACCACGCGCTCGAAATAGCGCTTGCTTCCAATCTCTTTGAACAAGTGCTCGATTTGCTCAACATCGACGGCGTCAAGATTGAATTCGCAAATACGGATTTCGACGGAGGAATCCGCATTGCGCTCAACGACGGGCTCAATCTCCCCGAACTTCAACTCGGCGTGTTTGTGTCTTTGGGCAACAACGTCAACGTTAATGTCGCGCTCAACGGTTTGTCGGCAGGTCTGAACGATAAGGCAACGAATTATCTTGTCGGCGACGGTCGCAACGCAGACGAATTTACCGAGATTCTGGAATATCCGTTTGTCGGAATCGACCTCACTCTCGGTCTTGATTTCCATGCGGATCAAGGCGCAAAGGAACTTGTTTTCGGCAAAGGAACGCACTATCTCAAAGACGGCAAATATATCGAAATCACCGATAGCAATCCCGTTCCTTCCGATTACAACGGCAAATTGTACTATAAAGATTCAAAAGGTACGTATCAAGAAGAAAATATAACCAAAGCAACGCTCGCGTTTGACGAGAAGATGTCGCTCAACTACGAATTGAGAGTGGCGGGACAACTCGACTTGTCGCCGATTATCGACTACTTATTCGGCGCGCCTCAAATCAATACAAAAGGCAACGTCAGCGAATTGTTGATAGAACTTACGGGCAAGAAGTTCGAGGAAGAACGCAAGGTTTTGCTCGGTCTTTACTACACCGGCGGTTCGCTTTATATCGACGCAAAGAACTTCGGACTTGACAAAGTAAAAACCGACGTTGACCTCTATGAGGTCATTCTCGCATTGCTCGCAAAGGATTCCACCGTTATCGTCAACGGCGGCACCGGTGCGGATGCAATGACTGCGGATGAAACCGGCACAAACGATCAAGCCGCTAAAAAAGCTCTTGCGCTTGACGTTATCGCAACGCTTTCTTCCGACAACGTGAAACTTCAAATCGTAAAAGGATTGACGGATATTATCTATCAACTTATCGGAGTCGACGCAAACGAACTCACCGCATGGGCGCAAATAGCCTGGGCGAACGTAAAAGACAAATTCGACAACAAACCCGTCAAAGTTGCGGTCGATGTCAACAACGAAGCAGGTCAATCTGTCGGCGGAGCGGAGATTTATGTCGGTACAACCGTCAGAACGGATGACGGCTCCACGCTCAATCCTATCAATATCACGCTTGGCGGCGACTCTGTCGAACCTGTCAAAATAGTGCGCGACAACAAGGCGACTCAAACCTTGGCGTCCTATTTGCAAGGCGATACGAGCGACGTGTTTGAAGATATAACGCTTTTCAACGATTACGGCGACATCGCATTGCCGACAATCTTTGCGGAACTTAAAGGCACGTTTACCGTCGGCGCAGAGGCAGGCAACAAGTCCTGGACGGTGGGCGAGTGGATTGCAAACTTCCTTGACGAGAGCAATCCCGAACTCAACTCATTCATCAGACAGCTTCTGCTCACTTACAAAGTGCCTGTGGAAGTCGGTGCGCAAATCGGATTCCGTATCGCACTCAACGCACATCTCAATCCGAACGTTCCCATTGACTTCACTCAAAATGCGGTATTTGTCAAATACGCCGCATCCGAACTGGCAAATCTTGCCAAATTCGTCGAGGTGTACAAACTCAACGGCAAAAAATACACGCTTCTTACGGAAGAAGAACGCAAGTCGTTTGAGGGCGACGTATACGTCAAACAATACGTTGCGGGCGGAATCGCACTGAGCGAAGTTTCCGAAAAGAATTACAGAGGCGAAGCCTATGTCCTCGTCGGCGACAACTATGTCAAAGTCAACGTCACCGATGACAATTCCGCTTTGTTTGAAAACGACAAACTCTATACGGCGGCAAGCCTTCTCGACATCGCATATATTGCTTCTCACAGCGATATAGCTATTGAAATTTACAACAAGAGTATCAAAGAAATCGACAAGATGACCAATGCCGAAAAAGTGCAAAACGTCATTTTGGCTCTGCGCTTGCAAAGCACGGGCGAAAACGCTCAGGGCGAGGCTGTCAGCACGGTATATCTCGATTTGAGCAACGATTTCCACGTCGCTCTTGCAAATATCAACATCGGCGCATTGCTCGGCGGTTTGATTAAAGGCAAAGGCGACGGCGGCAACGGCGGCACGGCGATGACGGCGGGTGACGGCGGTATCGATCTTATGGGCGTGCTCGGCTCGGTACTCGGCGGAGTTATCGGCTATATCGGCATAGATTCGTCGGGCGTGCAAATCAACTTTGCGGAAGCTCTTGTCGTAACGCTCGTACAAATGCTTGCCGGCAAGAAAATAGATCCCGACAAGTTTATCAAGCTCAATCCCGACAGAAGCTATCTTGCTCTTACCTGGAAGTACAATCTTGCTCTCAATCTCCAAATCGATCCCGTGTATCTCGGCTTGGAAATCTCCGAGATCAATCTCGGACTCGGCAAAGAGGACGGCGTTATGCCGGCGGATTTCGACAGTTCCATTTATACCACTGTCGAAAATCTCGACACGCTCTCGCTCAACCTTGAATTGGGACTCGATCTCAAACTCAAAGGACAAGACGAGCAGGTTCGACTTGAAAAATACCTCGATTTGTTCCTTGCAGACCTCGGCTTGAAGCTCGGCTTGGATATGTTCAAGGACATAGATTATCAAATCGGAATCAGCGTCGGCGCAAACCTCGCTCTCAACGAGCCGAACGACAGCAATATTGTTCTTGAAATAAAAGATAAAATAGAAAATAAAAATATAATAGCGGTTTATGTGGACGGCGGCGACATCTACGTTGATCTCGGCGCACTCGGTCGCGATCCGTTCTACATCCAACAAACCAACCTCAGCGAGATCATTTGCGACGCAATCACCAAACTTTTGGGCGATCTCAATTCGTCTGCAAGCAAGAACTCCGGCGCATCGACCGCATCCGACGGTGTTGCGGCTGTGAGCGCAGACGAGCAAATGCAACTCGTGCTTGACATCGCCGACGGCAAACTCGGCGTTCTCGTCATGCAAAACGTGCTTGTCGGACTTATTGCCGCACTCACTTCAAAGGGCGAAGGCAGCACCGACATCGCGAATATTATCGAAAAACTCGACCTCGACATTTCCGTCGGCGTCGACTTGCAACTCGATCCTTCTATCGCAATCGACGTCAACATCGACAGCAACCTTCTCTCTCTCGGCGTAAGCATCGACAGTATCGATCTTGCAACGGGCAAGGGAAGCAATGCGTTCAACGCAATTGACAAAAAAGCAAAAGAAGGTATTGAAAAATACGTCGAAATCACAGATCCGACTTTCACGGGCAAGAAATACAAACTTGTGGACGGCAAATACGTGGAAGCGGAAGACGGAACTTGGAGAAAGTATTATCAGGAACTCAACAACGCACATATCATAACGCTCGACCTCAGCCTTATCGTAGACTACTATGCGAGCGCATCGTATGTGTATGTCGACGACGCAAAGACGCTTGCGGCATTCTCGCCGAAGGACAGATATTCTCTCAATGCGCACGACAACAGATTCGTTCAGGACGACAACGGACACTATATCCGCGACGGTTTTGAATTTGACGAGTTGCTCAACGTTCTTCTCGGCATGGACGGACTCAAAGACTTGCTTGCGACCATGCTTCCGCAAATTCGCATCAATACCGACAACGAAGAAATCGGTTTTGAAGTGATAAAAGACAAGTTCAGCGTCGGCGAGTTGCTCAAACGCCTCGGTCTTAACCTCATGCTTTCGGACAAGATGGACGACGGTTTCAAACTCGACATCAAGGCAAGACTCAACTTGCAAGAGATGGGATTGGAAGATTTGTCCAAAGTCGACTTTGACAAGCTCGACCTCAAAACTCTCCTCAACGGCATAGAGGCACAAATCGGCATCGATTTCGATTATGAACATCCCGGCGACAACGGCAAGATGAACATTTATCTCATCAAAGACACCGTGTATGTCGACATGGCAGGCATTGACGGTCCTCGTGTTCAGATCGGACTTCTCGATATGCTTACAAAACTCGGCGTGGAACTCGGCTCTTCTAGCTCCGACGCTCAAACGGCTGCGGACGAACAGGGCAAAGGTCTGAATATCGCAAAAGTCGTGAGCGCAATCGTTTCCAAACTCGTTCTTGCCGCAAAGCCCTGGGAAACAGGCTCGCTCAACAGAATAGACTATCTCGGCGTATTCGTGCGCTCCAACTTCATCAACGATCTGCTCTCGATGCTTCTCAAACAAAACATCGATTCGCAAAACGTCATTGTCGATGAATCTCAAAGCGGACTCTATCTCTATCCGCAGACAGATTTGTTTGCAGAATACGGCATAGACAACGCGCTTGCTTTGCAACTCAAACTGGCTCTCGCAAACAAGAAAGATCCGATCAAAAAGAACGAAGACGGCACAAACAAACAGTATTCTATCGACCTCAGACTCGGACTTGACGCAAAAGTCGACCTCGAAAGCGTCGATACGTATCAAACGCTCCTCGACAACGACGAAAGACTCGAATTTATCTCTCTTGACGACTATATCGCAAACATAGTCGCGCTTTTGGGCGGCTTCAGAGGCGAAAGCTATCAAAGAGAAACCGAACCGAAGAACAACGGTATCTATTACACCTTCAAAGAGGACGCAAACGGCGAATATCTGCTCAAGACGGGCATGTATCGCAAGCCGAACTTCAATATCGACGCAAAGGGTGCGTACGTGTTTGACGAAACGACGGGCGAATACAGACTCATTGCCGACGGCGAAGTCTTGCCCGAAGGCACAAAACGCTACACCAAAGAAGACCTCACCGGCGTAAAGATGTATTCTCGTTCTTTCGCAACCGTAAAAGAGGGTGAAGACGGCAAACAATATGCGTATTCCGTCAGATATGACCTCGATCCCAACGGCGAATACGTTTACGATGCGAAAAGAGATCTTTATGTCAACAAAAACGACGGCGATTCTCAAAGCAACGAATTCTATACGAGAGTCGACAGCAATATCACCGTCACCGAAAAGGACGCAAACGGCAACGAAACAACCCGCAATGCTTTGGCAAACGAAGTGAAGCTCTATGCAAGATGCGATCAGGAAACCTATCAGGATCAAAACGTTTCTTTGAGCGTAAGCGGCTTGATTTACTTCAATTCTTCAAGTGCGGAAGTCGTAAACGCGGGCGGTTTGCTTCCCAGCGCGTTCCGCGATATGATCATCAATCTGCAAACCATGTCCGCATTCAACGCAGGCATCGGCTTGAAGGTGTCCGCAAACATCGATCTTGCGGCTCTCGATTTGCAAGGTCTTGCGTCTGGCGGCTCGTTTGACGATTTCATCAAAAACAGCGATTTGAACAAGGTCGAACTCGCAATCGAATTTGTCGAAGTCAACGCGGACGGTTATTTTGCAAAATACGACACCGCAAAGAATACGGGAGGCGGCAACGACAAGGTGCTCGGCGGTATGTATTTGAGCGGCGGTACGTTCTATCTCGATCTCACTGGTGTTGTGGGCACTGCCGAAAACTATTCCAAGATCGAAAACTTCGTTGACTTTGCAAAGAAAGTTGCAGACAAGTTCGGCAAGAAAGACGACAAAGAAAAGAACGGCGCACAAACCGCAAGCGACGACGTACAACGCTCTGCGGAACGCGACGCGGTTCTCCTTTTGGCATACAGCGACGCTCAATTCCAAATCCAAATCACAAGAGCGTTGATTGCATTCGTTCTTGCAACGTTTATGCCCGACCTCGGCTCTATCGAGGATGTGTTTGACGTGTTCAACATTTCTTTGGGAATCGACTTCGGCGAACCCGTCTACAAGAAGATAAGCGAAATTGCGGACGAAGCCGAAAAGGCTAAATTCGACAACGAATATAAGAGCGACAAATACAGGTATTATCCAATCGAAGAATTCGACGGTATTCAAAACGACGCTTACTATGTCGCAAACGGCGAGTATTATGCCGCAAGCACGACTGACGTTTATGAAGTGATTTCAACTGCGGAAGGCACTTCTTACGGCAACAAGCAAAGGATTGAAAACGGTCAACTTACAGAAGGCACGACTTATGCGGTGCTGGCGGGCGACGGATACAAAAACATCACCGCCGTTGTGCAAGGCAAGTATGTCCATGCAAACGCAAACTTCTATGCAAAGATAGCGACGTCGACAACGCCGATAAGTTTGCGTAGTTACAGAATGTACAGAAAAGACGCAAACGGCAACGAAATCGTCACCGATACGTACATCAAAGACAACACCTATATCCGCTACAACGGCAACGAATGCCCGATTGAAGAAGTGCAGACTCGCAAGTTCGGTTACGTGAAAGACGAAAACGGCGACTACTATCGCACCGTCAACCTCTATTCCGCAATCAACGAGTATTATCTCGGACTTGACATCGCAATCGGTTGCGTCAATATGGGACTCAAACTCGGCGGAATCGACATCGGATTCGGAGCGGGCAACGATCTGCTTCCCGCATATATCCGTGACGGCAAGGCACATTCTCGTCTTGTGGACAACAGCGACGGCACGAACCGTGAAATCGAATATACCGACGCTCTTTCCGACGCAGAAAAAGCGGAATATAAGGATATCCCGACCAACATGTTCTACAACACCATCATCACGGTGGGCTTCTCGGTGGAACTTGAGTTGGGCATCACCGAAGGCACGCTCGATTTCGGCAAGATTTTGAGTTCGATCATCGGCGACCTTACGGGTGTCGTGGTCGAAATGCCTTCAACGACAAAGGGTTATTCTTCCGCACACTTCAGACTTGACGTATCGCTCATGGTGGACATCTACGACCTCACCAAGTCCGAACTCAAACTCGAACTCATCAACGTTACCGAAACGGGATATGAGAGCTTGTGGCTCGGCGCATACTACGTCAACAACACAATCTATCTCAACCTCCAAGAAGCATTCAATATCCAAAAGGTTGCAATCGGCGGACTCAATATCGCCGAAATACTCAAAGATTACATCATTGATTTCGAGAGCGACGACGAGTTGTTCAAGGCAGGTTCTTCCTCACAGGCAGCGTCTACGGACGAGGCGTTTGTGGCAAGCGACGCACGAACAAGCGACATCAATCTCAGCGACAAGGAACTTGCTTTCTCGATGCTCATCGACAAAGACTTGTTTACATTGAAGCTCGGCGACAAACTCTTTGACACAATCCTCGAATACATCCCCGAAGATTTGCTCGGATTCGATATCAAAGACTTGTTCTATCAGGAAATCAACGGCGGTTTGCAAATCGAACTCAACACCTCGGACAGCATCAATCTGTCTGTCGATTTGGCACTCGGACTCGACGGCGACAGATACAACAAAGATTCCGTATACACCGGTTCGAATCAAGACAAAACCGCTCTTGCAAACAAAATCAAAGACTCGACAGGAACATATTATGTGTTCAGAGAGGACGCAAACGGCTATTACATCAAGGAAAGCAACGGCAGCTTTGTGCGCGCAATCACGCCCGATATGAATCTTGACGGCGTAACTCGCTATGCAAAATACAGAGTGTTGCTCGATGAGACGATGACAACTCCGTATGTCCTCAAAGTCGTGGATAACAAAAAGGGCGACGGCAGTGAAGTGCTGGATACCGTAATGGGCGCAGTCGTTGAAGACGGCAAAGATTCTGCCGATATTTACAAACTCGTTTCGGGCGCAATCGCAAACAAATCGTTTGTCAAAGACGGCGCAAAATACGACACCACGCTTACGTTCGGTCTTGCAATCAAGAATCTCGACATCGCATTTACCAACTCACGCACGTACGTCCTCGGCGGCGACGAGCTTGCAGAATACACAAACTTTGACGACGTCGACAGATTTACGCTGAGCGAAACCATCGATATTACCGCACAATTCAAGACGGGCAAAGAAAACGAAATCGATTTGAGCGCAGTGCTTCAAGCCTTCTTCCCGAGCCTCACGGACGAGCAACTCCTCGTCATCAAGGCGCAAGCGGACAACGGCGGCGACGTAAATCGCTCGTTGCAACTTGTCGTGGATGCGGATATTCAGATTGCCGCGCTTCTCAACTTCATGCGCACCGAGCTTATCAAGTATGTTGGCGACGACGACCAGTTTGACGGCGACATGGATTTGTTCAAGGTTCTCGAATTGCTCAAGAAAGTGTTTGAACAGCTCAAAGGCAACAAAGACAACTTGACAAAACTCATTGCCGACATCGCAAGTTATGTCAATCTCAGCGTGAGATTGCAAACAAAGGGCGGCAACGACACAGACTATCACGATATGCTCGGCATCTATATGGTGGGCGGCACGTTCACGCTTCTCACGGAAGAGGAGAGAAACAACGTATACAGCGAACACTACGTTGATCCGAGCGAAAGATACGACCACTACTTCGAGACGAAGAACGGAAGTTATTACCTTGCGGAAGACGGTACTTACAAATACATAAGCGCAAGCGAGTTTGCAGGCACCAGATACTCCTACGATTCGAGTTATTGCTACAAGAACGAAAAAGGTAATTACAAGCGCGAAAACGGCGGTTTGTTCGTCGATTTGAGCTACTTCAACATCCCGTCTTTGCGTGTTGACGCAAACGAAATCCGCAAACTCGTGAGCGGTATTCTGACGTCGACTTCGCAAGAAGCGATGACGGCGGCGGACGATAACGACGGAAACGGCGAAAACGGCGAAGAGGACAAGAAAGACAAGATTTCCTTCCCGCTCGTCAAAGACGATTCTATCCTCGGCTATATCAGAACGTTTGTTTACGGATTGCAAGTCACGTCGAGATACATCAAAGTTCTCGCACATGCAGATTATATCAACAGCATTCTCTCACTCGTAATGGGCGAGAACGCTATCCAATTCGACTCGGACGGCTTCAAGAATCAGCCCAACGTCACTCTTTACACCGACAATACGAGATATTCGTATAAGGTTGCAAAAGACCTCGTTGACGAATTCAAGGCGGCAGCCGACGCAATCGGCGACAATACGTCAAGCGCGCACAAGGAACTTGTCAAAAAGTTTGAGAATACAATCACAAAGTCCAAGCACTTGTTTGAAATCACTCCTTACACGGGTGCAGGCGCACAAAATAAGGGCATTTACTACATAGATGCCGACGGCGCATACGTGCAGAAGTCCGAGATGTCGCAAGTCGAGCGCGAAGCATACGACAAAGAAGTCATTGCAGGCAGAAAGAGCTATTACGACGTCAAGAAAGTCGAAGTGTATATCCGTTTGAAAGCAGGCAATGTCGCTTCGGACAACTATGTGCTTTATGCGGACGCAACGCAAACGCAAATCAACAACTGCGTCAAAGTTGCGGATTTGCAAGACAACTACCGCGTCAGAATCCCGAAACTTTATACGTATAACAGCGAAAGCAAGGTGTACGAGGCAGTTGACTTCAAGCACAGCGTCGTTATACCGCTTGCAGTACGCAACGAGTTTATCTCTATCAACCTCTACTTGTGGAATCACAAAGTTTCGCTTGCCATCAACGCACCCAAGGTCGGCGTGACCAAGTTCAATTATGTCACGGGCGCGGACGCGGCGAATCACGATATTTTCAATATCGCGGCAGGCGCACGCTATGTAAATACGAACGAAGACATCTACACCAGCGTTGACAAAGTGACAGACGGCATCGACAACTGGGTGTTCGATTACTACACGGGCGGCAGTTTCGATACAACCAAATATAACGAATCCCCGCGTTATTACGAGTATAAAGGCAAATACGTCGCAATCAATGCGGATACGCTGTTTGTCAAGACCTTGGACGGCAAGTATCAACTTGCAACCCAAGACGCCACAACATTCCCCGATTTCATCGGCGAGATGGAAGCGCGCAACGCAGAGTACTATGTGTACACAGGCACGGCATATGTTCGCATCCAAAGAACGTTTGTCTACAAGAAATACACCTACAATACGGAAAAGAAAGTGCTTCTTGCACCAGATGACGTTTGCGATGACGACAAATACTTTGTGAAGGTGCAACAACAAAGCTCCGTTGTACAACCCGATTTCAGCGACGCAAAATATGCCGATTATCAATACAAAGAGTATGTTGACACCGACAACCTCTACTACATCTCGCTCACGCTCAGCGGAAGACTCTTCCTCGAAGCAGGCAAGATTTATCTCCCGTACGACGTGTACGAGGAGCTTTACAAGAGCTTGCACGGCGGAGTTGCACCCACCGACGATGTCATCAAGAGCATTGCATACAAGAAATTCCAAGGCGATTACGTCAAGTTGACGGAAAAGGATAATATCGCAACCCTCAAAGCAAACGGCGGTTTGTATGTGTGGGTAAACAGCACTCTCGACGACAAATACAACGGAGTCAACGAGGCACTCGGCGATGTGTTGGGCAACATTCTCGGTGCAATGAAGGGCAAATTCCAGATTGCGGAAGATATGACGTTCAACATCTACTTCTCGATTCGTCTGAACCTCGGCTTCAAGCTCTACATTCTCCCGTCGTTCAGCATCGACGTGCGTGACCTCGACGTCGCAATCGACGTTTGGGGCGAGCAAAACGACTTGATGACAAACGGCAACTACGTCACAAGCGAGAATAGAAACAAAAACAACTATGAGGGCAAACTCCTCGACGGTACGAAACCGCACATCCTCGGCATCTACTACGACAACGACAAAGACACCGGCAAAGCAGGTCTCTATCTCGACGCGGAAGCATTGCTCGGCAAAGACGCAAAACTCTTTGTGGATATGAGCGCATACTCGCTCGAAGACGTGCTTACGGGGCTTATTGCAGGCATCGGCAAGAAGGATAACGCCGACGCGTCCGGAGCATCCGTGGCGTCCGATGCAGTGACGGACAAGAACCCCGACAAACAAAGCTCGGCATCCACCAGCTTGTTCCTCAACATATTCACAAACGCAATCGCAATCAACGTGACTTCGGGCTTTGCAAAGGTCTTGATTAAAGAACTTATGCCCGACAACGCAAGCATTGCGGATATGTTGCCCAACCTCAAGGTTTACGTCAAGCAAAACCTCAATCCGTACGATATTACGATCGGCGCAATTCTCTTCAACGAGAAGGGCGACGTCCCCATGTTCGACCTCGGAATCAACATCCAAGGTTTGAACGGCGTGACGGGTGAGTCGTCATCGATAGAATTCGGCAGAAAAGAAGATATCCTTAACACGCAGCAAGGCTCAAATGCTATCTTCTACTATGCAAACTTCTATCGCGAAAACGGCAACACGGATTACAGCAATTACTACGGAAAGAACTTCAACAACAAGGACTATGTCCAATTGTTCAGAGGCAGTGACGGCAACGATTACTACGCCAAAGAAAAGGGCGGATATACGTTGACGTCAAACGGCGACGGCAAATGGACGGCAACCGCACAGGCAGACGGCGGATACGCAATCTACAAGAGCGCAGACGGCTCTATCGCAGGCCCGGAAGACAGATTCATGAAGGCGGAATCGGTTTTCAGCGAAGTCCTGAAAGCAAGACAATACGCTTACAACGACATCGTTTACACCGACGTTGACGGAGTTTATATGCCCGTTCACGAAAGACTCAACGCCATAGCGGGCAACAACAACGTCAAAAACAGCCAATACAGACATCTTGTAGAAACAAATCAATTTGCCGCTTACACCGGCACACTCTACGTCGTGGACGGCAACGGCAACCATGTAAGAGTCAACAAAGACGAATTGCAAGGATTCACAGGCAAGGGCAATTTGCAATACAAGAAACTTGCAGACGGCACGTATGAGCCGATTGACGCAAACGGCAACGGCTATACGGATATGTCGGAGGCCGACGCGTATGACGGAACGGTGTACAAACAAGTCACCGACTTCACCAACTATACAAAGGCTCTCGACCTCAATCTCGGCGATTTGCTCGGCGGAGGTGAATTTGACGTGACAAGCGTCCTTGCGGGACTTGACAGCGTTGAAATCGGTGCAAACCTCAACATCAAGACGACGCTCGACGACGTCATCAACTGGACGTACCAATTTACAAAATTCATCGAAACCGACAAGATTGCGGAGTATCTCTACTTCATCGCAACGTCGCTTAGAAATAACAAGGAATTCCAAAGCCTTATCGGTCTCGACGTCGAACTCAAAGCGTATCTCAAACTCGCAAATCTCGTCAAGATGATTGCGGGCGACAAGAGCGTAGGTATTTTGCAAGCTCTCGAAGGCGCAAAGATTTATCTTGAAATGACCTATGTGACCAACTTCCACGGAAATCAACAACCCAAGGCGTTGTTGTGGGTGGAAATCAGAGAGGGCAAGCTCTACGTCAATCTCGACGCAAGCGAAATCGGCGACATCGTGGGCTGGGGCGACTTCTTCTCCTACGGCGTTATAGAGGGACTCGATCTTTCAAGCATTCTCGGTTCGAGTGCGACGACCGCTTCCGCGCAAGCGTCCGTTGCGGCAATGGCTGCTGACGATGACGTCAACACGGGCATGATTCCCGCAAACATCTGGAGCGTTCTCAACGTCGTTCTCGGCAGATTGCTCATCGCAAACGACTTTATCACCGTCGGTCTCAATGAAACCCTCATTGCAGACCTCATCGGTATGCTTGCAGACAGCAATAGCGAGGTCTTGCAGAAAGTGGCTGAGTTCCTGCCCAAGTTGCGCACAACCGACACCAAAGACACCAGCGGCGTGACAATCAACTTCTACGGCAACTCGCTCAGCGTCGACATAAATCTCGGTTTCAAAGTCGGTACGCTTGTGTATGAAACCGTCGCAAACTTCAACGCTAGGTACGGCGCATGGACGGGCACGACGTTCACAATAGACAGCAACGGCAACTACACTGTCGGCAGTGACGCAGACAATAACAAGACGTACGTGCTTATGTCCACCGACGATTACGCACTTGTAGCATACGCATATCCCGCATGGGAAGGCGACACCTACGACTACGACACGACAAGCAACACGTTTGTCAAACACGAAGGCGCAGGCAAGGGCGCATACCTCAAACAAGGCGACTTTGCAATCGCAATTTCGCTCGGCAAACTCTATGCAAGAGTCAACAGCGACTTTACAATCGACAAAGACAGCAAGTTTGCAGACAAGAATGCGGACGGAACAATCAAATATGTCGAATCCGCAGACGGCAAATATGTCAAAAACGCAGACGGCACATATCGTCTTGCAACCGAAGCGGACAAAGATTTGCCGCATTATGCCGCATCATATTCAAATTACGTGAGATTGCAAAACGCAACCGCACATCTTGAAATGTCCATCGACGTATCGTTGTACGGCAGCGGTAAAGCAGGCGCAGCCAACATGATCGATTTGAGCGAACTCCTCGACATGATCATGGGACTTATCAATCCGGGAAGCGCAATCAGCGGTTCGAAGCTGAAACTCAACATCGTCAACGAATTCGGCAACGACAAAGAAGCGTTCCTCACGCTCGATCTTGCCGCAAACATCGATGTAAATACCTTCAAAGTCGAACTTGCTCTCGAACTCAATAAAAACGCAAAAGGCACAAGCGGCACGACGGTAAGCAAGACGCTCCTCGGCGTATACCTTATCGACAACGCATTGTATGTTGACCTCAGCGGCATCCTCGGCAGTTCGGCAAAGATTGCCGTCACGGGGCTCAATCTCAACGGATTGCTCGAAGGCGTACTCGGCAAGTTCCTCAACACCGAAGATACGTCTGCAACAGGTGCAAGCACGGCAAGCAAGAGCGATATCACAACTATCGAACAAACACAAACCATGAAGGACTATGCGTACTTCATGATCAATGTCACGCCGCAAAAACTCTTGTTGCAACTCAATGCCGACCTTATCAACGCAATCTACAAGAAAGTAATGCAAATCCGCGGTCTCGATTCGACAAAGAATCTGATTCCCGACATCGGCGATTTGCTTCTCAAGATGGACGCTTCCGAAACCGGCGCAAAGAAATACGTCAAGTTTGCAAGCGCGGCAGATAAGGAAAGCTATACAGGCAAGACTTACAATAAGATCGGCATAAGATACGTTGAGGCTACCGACGGAACAAAGGGCGACTACTATCAGGACAGCACAAGCACGAGAACGATGTTCAGCCTGAATCTTAGATTCAGCGACGGTTTGTACTTCTGCCTCGACATCCCGGCACCCGAAATAACCAAAGATATATCTATGGGAATCGCAACCCAATTCGGCGTCACGACATCCGATTATATCGAGATACTCTCGCTCGACCTCAACAGCCTGATCGGCGGTACGGGTACGTTTGACATCTCGTCTCTCAAACTGCCCACAATCGGTCTCAGTGCTTCTTTGGAACTCACAATGACTTCAAAGAACCTCAAACCGAACGATCCCGGTTATGACGATTCTCTTGCGGGATGGGCAATCGGTTTGCTCCAGAATCTCCTTGGCGGTCAAGCTATCTTCGGCAAGTTCACCGCGCTGCAACTTACAGACGGCAAACTCTATGACGGTACAACGGAATATACCGGCAAAGTGTATGTCAAGAACGGTGACGCATACGAACTCTTCACCGGAGAGAGCTATACAGCAGGTACTTACTATAAGTACACGCTTGCAGATGTCAATATCACCATGGCAAGCGAGGCGATCAACCTTACAATAGATATCGCGGCAAACATCAATCTTGCTCCGATCCTCGCGTACGGTATAGGCGGAATCCTGTTCAGTGATATCGCAGTCGACATCAAGGCAGGCGATCCGATCAATTCCACGATCCTCAGCCTCTACTACATCGGTTCTTCAAGACTTATGAAGCAGTCCGACGGCAAGTGGGAGCTCGGTGCGGCAACAAAGCCGGGTTACAGCGACAGCGAGATTTACTCCGACGCGCTCTATATCGACGCAAGCGGTCTTGGACTTGGCAAGATCAAGTTCCAGGGTATCGCAGGTTTGCTCGGCGCAACTCCGAGTTATGACGCGACGACGGCATCCGGTGCAAGCGTAAGCTCCGACGCAACGACCTCGGACGCAGACGCAAGCGCAGAAGCAAAGGCTGCGGCAGGCAATGCGTTGTATTTGCAAGTCGACATCGAAAACGGTCGTCTCGGCGTGTCGTTCGACAGTGCGTTTATCTCAACGCTCATCGGCATGCTCGGCATCAATCTCGGCGACATCGAACTTCCGCCTATCAAGTCCGTCAAACTCGATATCAATCTCGGTGAAAGCGGATTTGAATCCATCAACCTCAACGCTCAGCTCGACAGCGTCGGTACGGGTGCTAGCGTTGCAATCAAGAACGTGTCCCTCGGCTTCGGCGAAAGCAAGGTTGACAGCGAAAAACTCATCAACTCGGTGAAGACCGGTTATGCAGGCTTGACGTTCTCCAAGACGTCCGGTTTGATGTCCCTTGTCCAAAACGCCATCGACAACCTGAAGCCCGGCCTTTCCATCAACATTCAAAACAAAGTATGGCAATTGACACAGGCAAGAAAAGTTGCAACGGCATACGAACATTCGAGCATTACGCTCAATGGTAGAAAAGTCTTTACGGCCACAAACCTCAAAGACGACAAGAACAACGAATCGGCAAAGAGATATAATATTCGTCTTGACCTCAAGAGTACTCGTGCAAAGACGGGATTGTCGGTCATCGTCGGAGGCAACAATATCTTCATCACGGACCTCAATCTTGTCACAGGCGGTTTGGCAGGTGCAATCGTGCCGTTGATTTCGGCACTTAACTGTATCGATCTCGGCGGTATGATGGGCAGCTCGCCGCTCCTCCAACTCGTAAGCGGAACGGACGGCGACGATTCAACCTATGAATATCCGTCCGCAAAGACTGCGGCAGACAATGTTTCGACGGCGGCGGCAAGCGGTTGGAATTCTGATAAGACAAAGTATACCTATCCGCTCAAACTTGAAAACCTCATCAAGAGTGTTGACGTCAACCTGTTCAACGACCACGAATATTGGCCGTACTTTGACGGCGCGACGCAAGTGTCAAACGGCGCAGGTAAGATATCTCTCAAAGTCAAACTCAACAAAGATGCCTACAACGAGCTGATGATTATGGTTACATCGATTCTTATGGGATTGATGAAAGACAAGATCGACAGCAATGATGGCGAGCCGTATTTCGGCGATGTGCAAAAGGCGCGCACAGGCAAAACTGGTATTACTGGTAGCGGATTGAGCTCATATCTCATTGATGGTATAGGCGATACAGACGAAATTACAAAGTTCTACAACGGACTCGACGAGTTGGTGAAGAGGGACGCTTCTACGCAAGAAAAGGTCGAATATGTCGAACCATTTGCAAGATCGCTTCCTGTCACACTGACCAAGTGGGCGTTGATGTTTGCGCTTGACGCAGCCAATCTGTCCCTCGGCTGGGGTACGATTCAGAACCTTGCAAGCGAGGTTATCGAAGACCTCAACAAACTCATCGGCGGCATTCTTCCCATACCGTTTGCAACAGGTGTGATCGATCCGTCAATCAATATCTACATTGACCTTAACCCGACTGCAAGCGAATACGGATGTAACGACGGACAAACCGTCAAACCCGGCATCCAGGCAATCGAAATTATGGTCAACGGCGAGAAGAACGGCGTCGGTACTTCTATGAAGTACAACAAAGCGATAACTACTACAAAGAGTGAGATGAGTCGTATGGCTTACAACGGCGGCGCAAGCGCAACCGAGACAACTGAGACTCTTGTTGATGCTTGGGACTTCTTTATGATTCGCATCACGCCGTACAGCATTGTTGACAAAACATTCCAAACCGGATTGTTGTACTTCGACGATTCAGAAGACGCGACTCTTGTCGACGACAAGTTTGATATGCCCAAGGAAATCGTCATCGAAGACCCGGCAACAAGAACGGGCACTCTCACAACCAACTCGGGAGCATCCAAGGAATTCCAACTTCGCGACAGCTACTTCGCAAACCCCGAATACTTCCCGCAATATGCAAACGTCAAGTTCCCGATTATCATTGACGGTCAGCCAATGGAATCCTACAAGAAGGATTCTGGCTACAAGGATGCGCCTGGCACTTACATCATTTGGGATGCGGCGTCCGTTGATTTGACGGCGGCAACCGAAAAGGATTCGACCGGCAGACGTCTTGCCGGGTATGTCTACGGCTATGCGCTCAACACCGTTATGTATGCAATCCCCGTTTACGTGACGGACAACTACGCATATCAAAACATCAAAGGCATTGTTGAAAACTACACTGAGGCGGCAAACGGCAAGTATATCTTCGATGAGGAAATACAAAGTTATCGTCTCATCAAAACGAGTGATTCTTTGGCGGAAGGTACAAAGAGATACAATTTGTCCTACACCAAGCAAAAACTCGGCATCGACATTGATGCAACAAGCTCCAAGTATATGGCGAAACTGCCCGATCTTGTTGAGGTCACATTCAACGATCGAAAGGTGACAATGGGCACATACCTTACGGATGCAACGGGCAAGATGTTGTATGCAGTCATCAATCCGTTCGGTTCTGCGCCGAGCGAAAACGGATATCAAATCCTTGTGCAACCCACGAAGGAAGAGAAAGACAAGGGTGCAACGGACAACCTCAATTCCGACGGCAACAAGTATTTGTTGATGCCCGCATATGTGGCAGGTCTTGTGCGCGAGAAGAACGCAAAGGGCGAAATCGTTTATAAGACAATCAAAGTCGGAGAAAAAGAGTACTATGTGCTCGACCGTTCGTTGTTGCCGACAGGCAAGCAATTCCCCGCCGGTACGATTGCTTGGAACACCGATGACTTCAAGTACGATTGGCAAGGCTCGACGTTATGGAAGAACGGAGCGGAAAGCAACGTTGTCAAGGTCGGCTTCACATATCAATGGGGCCTTGGCAATGCGGTTAAAACCAGTATTGAGCTTGAAACCAAGAACTACAAAATTTCCAGATTGACGTACATGAAGGAAACAAAGAATGCCCAAAGCAAAGTCAAATTCGGAAGCGAACGCGACAAAGACGGAAATTACACAACGATCTTTGAAATCGATGCCATGAGCATCAACGCAAGCACGGCAAATCTCTCCGACTATATTAGGTCGTTTGGTTTTGTTGACGGTAAGTTTGCAAACGAAAGCTTGATGACAAACTTTGACGTCGTTTGGGATTTGACCGAACTCGATAAGGCGATAAAGGCAATTACCGAAAACGGAAAAGTCAACTTCTACAAGGGCATTGACGTCACCGTCAAGGCAAAAGTCGGCGGAGAAAGATTCAGTATCTTCACGTCGGTGACAAAGAATCTCACAACGACAGACAAAGTCGGATTTGTCGGCAAGAGCGAAACGTTTGCAGGCAAGTTGGCACAAGAAGTCAATGTCAGAATCGTCGTCAAACCGTACGTGTTCGATTCAATGGTCGGCGAAGTGACGTTCGATCAATATCAATACTCAACGATAACGCCCGAATCTCTCGGCAACAGTTATCAGATCTATGTCAAAGACACAAGCGGAAACAAAGTCGCAAAGACTTTGAGTGTCGGAACTCAATTGAAAGTGGCAGCTCCGTTCATAAAGGCAGGCGACACATATCTCGATGCATACAACAACGGAATCCACACGCTTAAGTCCGATGAAATCACGTTCAACGGATACAGCAATTCAAGAAGCTATCCGCTTTACGTCAGACTTACGATCGGCACAGAGTTCAGCGGCAAACAAGAAGTGTATGTCCCGCTTACAATCAATGCGCTCAAAGCCACAACGCTGACGGTGAACGTAGCGCATGAAGACACTCTCAATCCGACGTGGTATAGCGGCTCTGAACATAGCAGCTACAAAGTGTCATTCGGCGGCACGATGCACACGATGTACCCCGATTGGAGTACGGTGACTTACTACACCAATGCGGCATGTACAAAGCTCAAAGCAGAGCAAAACATCTTTGACGGCGGCACGATTTACGCTCAGGTCGAAGCCAGAGCAAAGGATGCGGACGGCAAAGATCTTGCACTTGTAAACACCGGTAAGACGGACGAAAACGGCAATCCCGTCTATGAAGCGCAAAAGATCACGCTCCGTTTGAGCGTCGAACAACAAACCGTCAAGAGCGTCAACTTCTTCTATGACAAATCCATCGGCGATCTTGCGGCGTATATCAGAGCAAACGGTATGACGGCGGAGCTTAAAGCGAAACTCGCCGACAAGAGCAACTACACGGGCAGCGTATATCAACAGACGCATATTGTCGAAACAACGGATGCAGAAGGCAATGTCAAAGCCACTGCTTACGGCGTCGATCCCGTCAACTTTGCAAGCAACAGATCCGACTACTTCAAGACGAGCGATTGGGGCGATGCACTCAACGGCACGCCGGTGCTTGTCAATCTTGTCAAGGGCGAAAGCTATATCGCGTACATCAGAGCGTTCGAGTCGGTTGTGCCTACGGCAAATTACAGAGGCGTTTCTCAAACCGTTTACGCAATGATCGGCAACAATAAGGTTGCGATCAACGTCAACATCCCGTCGTACGAGTTTACAGGCGGCAATATCGCGGACAGCGAGAGCAAGCTCGAAACAATCGGCGGCAGAGTCGCCGGCGTGGGCGATGAAGGATTGAAGCTCAAGTACAACGTGTACAACGAGTGGAAGTTGCCCTCCGCCGCAAACGTACAAACCGTTGCGGGCAAGAGCGCAATCGACGTAGCAATCAAGTGGATTGACCACTCCGCGCCGAGCAAGGACGAAATCCTTACCGACGAATCGGGTGTGTATGTTGAGCGCAAGTACTTCTTCTTTGACGGACTTGCCATTCGCTATCCCGAAGCGGACGGCTTCACGGCAAAGATTTATCTTGAAGGATTCGACACGACTGCCGACATCACGCCGGACGGTATGAGCAAAGAATATGACGTATTCGACAAGTTTACATTCGCGACAACCGCAACCGTCGTGGTGAACGGAACGACATACAACAAAGTTCCGCTTCATTGGATTGACGCAAGCATGCCGACAGTCGAAGAAATCAGAAACGGCTCGTTCACACGCAAAGCGTACGTGCTTGGCAACTATGTTGCAGGCAGCGACATAACATTTGACTACACGGTCAATATCAACAACAACTTCACGCTCGACGGCATCGAAGGCAGCTATGGAGAAGGATTCAGCGTCAACGTGGCTACAGACAACTTCTACAAAGGTCTTGCCAAGTCGACAACGCTCAGAGTGAACGGCAAGGAAATCCCCGTGACGCTTGCATGGAGCGATGATTACACCGCTCAGACGGGCTACAACGGCGATATGACGCTCACAATCACCGCAAAGGACGGCGACAACGTTGTGCTTGCAAGCACCGTAACCGTCAATGTTACGGTCGCAACGGCAGGTATCGAAGGTCTTGCAAACGGACAGAAATACACGCTCGATCCGTACGCAAAAGCAGGCACGCTCTTTGCAAACGGACAAGAGGTTCAAGTCAGAGTTGCAGGCACAGAAGCGACGCAAACTGTCAGAGCATACTATGACTTCGACAACGCCGAGTTCTATGCAAACGTGTCCGGATACTTCGGCAAGAAGTATAAGGTTGCCGTAACCTACCGCTACAATGCAGGCGCGAGAGAACAAACCGAAACGGATGAAATCGAAGTGTATGTCATTGACAGAACAATCATGTACATGTCCGATTATGAGAATCGCTCGATCGTGGTTGACACGTTCCTCAACAAGGATGCGTCCTACATTGCAAACGAGATGAACGTCACGACTGTCGACGGAACCGTGTTCAAGGCGTTCTTCGATTGGTCGGATGTCGACAAACTCATCAAGAGCGGCACGAGCAATACGGCGTTCATGGCAACGGCAGTCATCGGCATCGAAAGAGCAAACGGCGGCTATGTTTACGAAGACATCACCGAAAGCGGCAAGAAAGCGTATGTTTCGGTTGAAGATTATCTCAAATACATGAGAGATAAGACGGGCGATAAGGACTTCAAACTTACAAACGAAAAGACCTATATGCTTGCAAAACAACGCGTCAACGTGCCTGTTACGGTGCTTGATCGTACGATTATCGACGCAGAGCTCGAACTTGGCGAAACCGGACTTAAGTATTTGTACTCCGATTCGAGCAAGTACTTCACAATCACCGATACGCTCGTCGGCATGAACAACGGCGTTGCAGACGGCAGATACATCGACATCGTCTACAACAAGGCGACGGGTATGCCGGTTGAATACATTTACTACAACCACTTTGCATACGCAGGCGCAGACAGATTGCCGAATAGCATGACGCTCACGTTTGCGAACGGCGATAAGGGCGAGTACTTTATCACTTACGAGAATGCGCCCACGGCAAGCGATATTGCAAGCCTCAGCGCGACGCTCGAAAGAAAGATGACCGTCCATGTATGGAACAGCAGAGCAAAGGAATTCGAAGTCATGCCTTCATTCGAGATGACAATCAAGATCCGCGTGTCCAAGGTCACGCTCACCAACAGCGACCTTGCATACGACGATATGTCTGTCGGCTCGTACAAGTACAATAAAGACGTGTATACGGACAGTGAAAACTCCGTATACAACACGGCAAAATACAATCCGACCGCAACATTCTATGTCGGAGCTCAATTCATAAGCGCATATGCGTGGTGGAACGAAGGCAAAGAAGCGGTAGGCGCAGGTAAATTCGATTACAACACGACATACAAGAAACGCCACGGATTTATTGACACCGACGGAGAGAATTATCCCGGCATCTACAGCGTGTACGGCGGATTTGAAAACGAGACCGATTACACGGGCGTCAAGTTCTATGTCTACAATCAGAACACCAAGAACTATGTGCTGTTTGACGGCGACGTGAACACGATCAACGCAGCCGAGTTCAAGACCGCCGACGACAAAGACCTCTACTTGCTCACCTATGTAACGACACAAACGCTCAATGCGGCATGGGATGCGCAAGACGCTCGATACACGTTCAGAGGCGGCAATGTCGCAGTCAAAGCGACGCTCACAAGCGGAGTGGAGGGCAACGGAGCAAGCGCAAAGGTTGACGTGACCGTCCGCATCAACAACAGCAGAACGGAAAGCGCAACGACCGTACCGGGGAACGGAGACGCTCTCTTCAAGAACGGAGAATTTGTCATCGATCCGTTCAACACTTATGAGCACTTCGTTGAGAGTGAAGACGGCAACTACGTACATCAAACCATCAATGGCAAACTCGGATATTATACTGTGGACGAATATGTGGCATTTATGAAGAAAACCACACCTACATTTGAGTTGCCTGCAAATGAAAAGAAATATGTACGTTATAACGGTATCTTTGCAAGAAAGAGCGGATATAGCGGAGATCGCTATGAGAAATCCTCTGTTGCGACAAGCGGTTATGTCAAGAACAACCTTGACGGCACTTACAAACTGGTCAACGGCGAATACATTGAAATGACGAAAGAGGAACTCAACAGAGATTATGTGAACTTCCCGACCAAACTCAATGTAACGCTTGCAAACGGAAAAACGGTCGAATTGCCCGTAACTTGGGACTTCGGCGGCGTCAACGTGACTTATGCCGGCGGCGAATACACGGCATACGCAATTGTCGGTTATGACGGAGAATACAACTTCGGCAAAAACACAATCGGCACGCAACGCATCAAATTTACCGTCAGAGTGCTTGACAGAAGCGTCACGAGCATTGCGGATGACAGCGCACTCAAAGGTCTTGTCGGTTATGCAAACGGCGTAAACAGCGGCGTTGAAGCATATGTCAATCCGTATGAGTATGTCAAACCGACAATGCCCACCGAGCTTAAATTCAACGAACGCACCGGCAACGGTGACGCAACGCAAGTTGTCACCTACAAGACAAAAGGCGACGAAAGCCGCATACTTGTCTGGAGCTTCGACGAATTCAGACCGACATACAACGGCGGATTGATTTACGTCACCGCAAAACTCATCGGTGTTGACGGAAACGTACAATCCTACAAGATTCCGTTCCTCGTCAAGAAGATGATTGTCAAAGAAATGACGTCCGCAACGACGACAAAGAGCGGAAACAGCACCGTTTTGACGACAACGGGCATCTATACGTCGCTTGTTGACAACAGCCTTGCCAAGACAGCGTTTGTCATCGATCCCAACGAACCGTCAAAATTGACGATGCCGTTCGCCTACATCGTGAACTTCGGTGTTTCGACTCCCGAATTCGATGCGACAACCGGAAAGATTAAGCTCGATGCAGAAGGTAAGGAAGTGTTCAACGCTGCCATAGACGAAACACTTGACTTCTTCTACGCAATCGTATCTATGCCCGCAGACGCATCTTATACGGTCGCAAAGGACGGTATTACGACAACAGCGGCAGGCAAGAGCGCAATCGTTCAGTTTGCGGATCAGGAACGCGTTTCCGTCCCGATTGAGCAAGCGGCAAAGGTTGACGCAACGGCATATACGCCAAGCGTTTCCGATTTGTACAACGATAGCGCAAAAACGCTCAACATGACCACAATGGTTAACGGTCAAAAAGTGAACGTTGTGTGGTTCGGTGTCGCGGAAGTGTATTCGTCAAGCAGCAAGGCGACATTGGTTGCAAGATATTCGGTTACGTTCTCGTCAGCGGAAAAAGTGTTTGCACTCCCGACGTCCTCGGCTCGCAAGATTGTTTATAAACTCTATGCGGCAATCGGAACGGTTGTGGACAGCAACGGTACGCTTCTTACGACAAGAACGGCAAAAGCAGGCGAATCCTTTGCTGACGGCACAATCGTCAAGGAAGGACAGCTTGTTCCCGATGCGCAAGTTGTGTCAAGCCTCGCGACAATTACAATCAACGGCTGATTTAAGAATCAATCGCAAAAAGCCTCGCAACAAGCGGGGCTTTTTCGTTAAATCGGAAAGCGGACAATTGAGGCAAAGTTTGTCGCTAAGCAAAAATCATTTGCAAAATTGCCGAAAATCACAATGATTTTGTTTATGTTTTTTTGAAGGACGTGCGGTTATAATAAATTTTTATTGAAAAAATCACCGCTTGTGATATAATACATATAATAAAACAAAAATCGGAGGGCCCTATGGGACTTATCAAAAGACAACTCCTCAAAGTCATTCAATGGGAAGACAGTTCTCAAAATACTATAGTAAAAAAATTCGAGTACGACGACAGATATGCGATCATGAAAGGGTCGGAACTTATCGTTCGTCCTTCGCAAGCCGCAATCTTTGTGTACCGCGGAAGCGTTTGCGACGTGTTCACCGAGGGCAACTGGAAACTCGACGAAGGTTCAACCCCCGTGCTGACCGCAATCGCAAACTGGAAGTATGCGTTTGAAAACCCCAAACAAATCGACGTTTATTATGTCAATTTGCGCAGATTCACGCAAATGAAGTGGGGCACGCCCAATCCGGTTATGATGCGCGACAAGGACTTCGGCATGATTCGTATCGCCGGACACGGTGAATATTCCTTCCATGTCATGAATCCCGAGTTGTTCATGAAAGAGTGTTTCGGCACGATTCATTCATTCAAGACGGAGGATATCGAGGAACATCTCAAATCAATCGTTCTTGCTCAACTTACCGACATGCTCGGAGAGTGCGAAATTCCCGCGCTCGAACTTGCCGCAAACTATCTTGAAATCGGCGACACCGTTTGCACTCAGGCAAAGCCGAGATTCAACCAACTCGGACTCGATATCGATTCCGTGCTTGTGCGCAATTTCAAACTGCCCGAAGCGGTCGAAAAGGCAATGGACAAACGCACAACCCTCGGTGTGTTTGACGGGAAAATGGGTGAGTACGCTCAATACGAATCCGTACAGGCAATGCGCGACGCGGCAAAGAACCCCGGTATGGGCGGTATGTTCGGCGCGGCAGGCATCGGTCTCGGAATGGGTGCAAGAATAGGCAATCAGTTCGCTCAAAATCTCGACGAAGCGCAAAGCGCAAAAATCAAATGTGCAAAATGCGGCGCAAGCATCAAAGCAGGAGCGAAATTCTGCCCGGAATGCGGAGCGAAAGTGGGCGGCGAAGCCACTTGCAAATGCTCGAAGTGCGGTGCCGAAGTTCCTCAAAATTCAAAATTCTGTCCCGAATGCGGACAGCCCATGAGTGCAACGTGCCCAAAATGCGGAGCCAAAGTCAAAGCAGGCATGAAATTCTGCCCCGAATGCGGAGCAAAAATAGACTGATAGACAATCAAGAGTGTTTATTATATGGCAGACGTTTTCAACTACAACAATACGGCGGTCGTCAAATGTACAAACTGCGGCGCAGATATGACATATGATCCCGAAAGGGGCGCACTTCATTGTTCATATTGCGATGCAACTCGTTCGATCGACAAAAAGATAAGTTTCAAACGCGATTATCTCGCGTCTGTCAAGGACGGGGAAGTGAAGTTTGACGATTCGACCTACAAATGCCCGAACTGCGGCGCAGAAGTCAAACTTTCGTCGTTTGATACGGCAATCAAGTGTCCGTATTGCGGCGGGACGAATGTTGTCGAGATAGATGACATGAAAGGTTTGAAACCGGACAGCATCCTTCCGTTTGCGCTCTCGCAACAGCAGGCGTCAACCGCAGGCAAAAAGTGGATAAAAAAGAAACTTTTTGCGCCGTGGAATCTCAAAAAAAGTTTCAAGGTTGAAAATTTCAAAGGCGTTTACATCCCGTCTTACGCTTTTTCGACAGATGCTTTTTCCACTTATGACGGAAGAGTCGGCAAAAGACGCACAAGAACGGTGGGCAGCGGAAAAGATCGCCGTGTGGAAACGTACATAGAATGGTACAACATCAACGGCAATACGCAAAACTCTTTTGAGAACGTCGCCGTCGAAGCAAGCACTCAACTCAACCAAAAAGAACTAAACAAGATTTTGCCATACGACACCGACAATCTCGAATCATACAACAAAGACTACATCGCAGGCTTTGTGGCAGAGAGGTACGACACCTCCTTGCAGGACGGATTCGGTGTTGCGAAAGGGCAAATGGACGATACGATTCGCAAACGCATTATCGATAGCTATTGTGCGGATGTCGTGGGGTATCTCAACGTAAACACCACCTATTCCGGCACACAATTCCATTATATGCTTCTGCCTCTTTGGGTTTGCGCGTATATGTATCGCAAAAAAGGTTACCGCTTTATTATCAACGGAAGAACGGGCAAATCCACGGGCAAATCCCCCGTGTCGCCGATCAGAGTTGCGATTGCGGTGCTTCTTGCGCTCGGCGTAGTTGCTTTGCTTGTTTGGGCATGGCTGAGCGGACAATTCGAATAATCTAAATTTACATATCTTTTAGGAGGTAACAACTATGGTAACAAAAGACATGCTCATCATCGATGTACTCGCACAAGGCGATCCCGATAAACTTGCCGAAGTGTTGCAAGCAAGCGGAATGCACTGCTTGCATTGTATGCTTGCACACGGCGAAACTCTTGAAGAGGCAGCCGCAGTACACTGCATAGACGTTGACGAACTTGTTGAAAAACTCAACGCCGTCATCGCAAAATAAGTTGTCGACAAAAAAAAGAGCGCCGTCAAAACGGCGTTCTTTTTACATAAAACGGCACAGGGCGCAGGCGAGCAATGCACCCAAAAATGTGCAAAAAAGAGATACGGGAATGGCATAGCGGAGCTTTTTGACCTTGCAGGCAGAGAAGTATACGGCGGCTATATAAAATATAGTTTCGCTTCCGCCTGCAATCACGCAGGCGCATCTTGAAATGTATGAATCGGCGCCGTATTTTTGTATTATGCCTTCAAGCAATGCAATCGTTCCGTTGCCCGAAAGGGGAACCAAAAGGATGAGTTCAGCCACTTCGCTCGGTATGCCTATATATGACAAAGGCTTTGCGAGCCAACCCGAGATTATCTCCGAAAGACCGCTAGCCTTAAACAATTCGATACATACGAATACGGATGCGATGTAAGGGAAAATATCTATGACAAGATTCAATCCGTCTTTCGCTCCGAGCAAAAAACAGTCGTAAACTTTGACCTTTTTGACAATACAAACTATGATTAGACAAATAAGCAAAGCGGGCAAAACATACATACTTACGTTCATTTTTCACCTCGACGCAATTTTTTGTCAAAAGTGCTAAAAGAGGGTTTTATCTGTTTGTTTTTATTATATAAAACACCTGTTGTGTCGATTTTATCGGAATTGCTTTTTTTGAGCGACAACACTTTGCACATCAGTGCGCCGAGCAAAGTCGCAATACCGCTGGATATCAGAGTGGGCAAAATTATGTCGGACGGGCTTTGAGAATGCGCACTTGCTCGCATGGCTATCACCGTGGCGGGAATAAGTTGAACGGACGTTGCGTTTATCACCAAAAGCATAATCATATTGTCGGTTGCTTTTTCGCATCCGTCGCTCATTGCGCGCATCGCTTTTATGCCGGCAGGGGTTGCTGCACCGCCCATTCCGAACATGTTTGCCGCAAGGTTTATACATATCCAATCATAAGCCTCGTCTTTTTCGTTTTTGAATATTTTGCGCACAACGGGACGAAGCAGTTTTGACAACTTTTTGTCGAGTGCGGTTGCCTCGACCATTTTCAATACGGACAACCATACGGCGTATATTGCGCAAAGTTTGAAGGACAATTCGATTGCGTGCGTAACCCCGTCTATCATTGTCGTGAAGGCGGATTCCGGCGCGCGAATTGTCATAAGAACCAACGATATTGCCGTGATAATCAAAAAAGCGATATTCATACGATATTGTATTTTTCATTTTGAGAGGGTATGCACTTCTTATTTACTTTTATAAATAAAAGATGTATAATGTATAAACTCAATTCAAACGGCGGTATCATTAGCTGCCAAAGAGGTGACATCATGCAAGACAAAAAGAAATTTTATTTGACAACGGCAATCGCCTACGCGTCGGGCAAGCCCCACATCGGCAACACTTACGAGATTGTGTTTTCCGACCTTGTGGCAAGGGCAAAACGCATGGAAGGGTACGATGTGTTCTTCCAGACCGGCACGGACGAGCATGGCGAAAAGATAGAGCTTAAGGCGCAGGCGGCAGGACTTACCCCCAAAGACTTTGTGGACAGAAAAGCGGCGGACATCAAACGCATATGGGATTTGATGGACACCACATACGACAAATTTATCCGTACCACAGATAAAGAACACGAAGAACAAGTCCAGAAGATTTTTGAAAAATTCTACAAACAAGGCGATATTTACAAAGGCTCGTACAAGGGGTGGTACTGCACTCCCTGCGAGTCGTTTTGGACGGAAAGTCAGCTTGTTGACGGCAAATGCCCCGACTGCGGAGGAAAAGTCGAGATGGCGGAGGAGGAAGCGTACTTCTTCAATATGAGCAAATACGCAGATCGCCTCATGAAATATTATGACGAGCATCCCGACTTTATCGTGCCGCAATCGCGCAAAAACGAGATGGTCAACAATTTCTTGAAGCCGGGACTTCAGGACTTGTGCGTGTCAAGAACGTCTTTTACGTGGGGCATTCCCGTTACGTTCGACAAACGGCACGTCGTGTACGTGTGGCTTGACGCACTCACCAACTATATAACGGGCATCGGCTTTGACGCCGACGGCAATTCAAGCGACCTCTACAAAAAAGAGTGGCCTGCCGACGTTCATATCATCGGCAAAGACATCGTTCGTTTCCATTCTATATATTGGCCGATTTTCCTTATGGCACTCGGCGAGCCTCTGCCCAAGCAAATTTTCGGACATCCGTGGCTGCTGCAAGACGGCGGCAAAATGTCAAAGTCCAAGGGTAACGTCATCTATGCGGACGATCTCGTGGACTATTTCGGCGTGGACAGCGTGAGATACTTCCTCCTTTCGCAAATGCCATTCGACAACGACGGCGTGATAAGCTGGGATCTTGTGATGGACACGATCAACAGCGAGCTTGTCAACGTCTACGGCAACCTCGTACAACGTACAATCGCAATGACCAACAAGTATTGTGACGGCATCGTTTGCGATAAGGGCGCAACCGAGCCTGTTGACGATGACCTTAAAGCAATTGTAAAAGCCGCAAGAGACAAGGTGTTTGCAAATATTGACGCATACCGCTCGGCAGACGCTCTCTCGGATATATTTACGGTGCTGCGCAGGGCAAACAAGTATATTGACGAAACCATGCCCTGGGTGCTTGCAAAGGACGAAAATAAGAAAGACAGACTTGCAACCGTTCTTTACAACCTCACCGAAAGCATTGTGATTTGCGCAAGTTTGCTCGCTCCGTTTATGCCCTCGACGTCGCAAAAAGTTGTCGAGCAATGCGGCGCGACTTTGCGCTCCTATGACGAGCTTGACAAGTTCGGACTGCTTGCAAACGGAACAACCGTCGCAAAAAATCCCGAACATATCTTTGCAAGAATCGACGTTGACAAGGTGAAAAAAGACCTGATTGCAAAGGGTATTGTCAAAGAGGACGATTCGGAGGAAGAGCCAAAAGAGGCGAAGCAGGACAAAAAAGCCGAGAAAAAAGATGATAAAAAATCGGAAAACGTCGTTGATTTGAGTGAAATTACAATCGACGATTTTGCCAAAGTTCAATTGCGCGTCGGAAAGATTCTCACCGCCGAAAAGGTTGAGAAAGCGGACAAACTTCTCAAATTTTCCGTGCAAATCGGCAAAGACGTTCGCACAATCGTGAGCGGCATTGCAAAATACTATACGCCCGAAGAAATGCTCGGCAAAAACGTTGTTGTCGTGTACAACTTAAAGCCTGCAAAACTGCGCGGAATCGAAAGTCAGGGCATGCTTCTTTGCGCTTGCTACACCGACGCGGACGGCAACGAACAAGTCGTGCTTGTGTCCCCTGAAAAGACTGTCGACAGCGGCAGCGTGGTGAGATAATGCTGATTGATACGCACTGCCATCTCAATGACGAAAAACTGCTTTGCGACGTTGACAGAATCGTAGGCGATTTCGACAAAGACGGAATCGAAAGCGCAATTTGCGTCGGCTATGATATGCCGTCGTCCGAATGTGCGCTTGAGCTTGCCGAAAAATACGATAGGGTGTATGCGCAGGTGGGAGTACATCCGCACGATGCGGACACTTTGAGAGATGAAGATTGCCAAAGAATACTTGAACTTGCAAAACACGGAAAAGTTGTCGCAATCGGCGAAATAGGGCTTGATTACTATTACGATTTGAGCGAAAGAGAGGTGCAAAGAAGCGCATTCGCAAGGCAAATCGAGCTTGCAAACGAAGCGGAATTGCCCATAGTTCTGCACGTTCGGGACGCATACGAGGATACAAGAAAAATCCTTTTCGATATGCAAAAATACATTTGCAACGGCTTGCTTTTGCACTGCTATTCGGGCTCTTGCGAGTATGTCAAAATTTTTGACAAGCTCGACGCATACTATGCTTTCGGGGGCGCAATAACATTCAAAAACGCAAAGCATAATATCCAATCGCTTGCGAGCGTTCAAAAAGACAGGCTTCTTTTGGAAACCGACTGCCCGTATATGACTCCCGTGCCGTACAGGGGCAAAATCAACGAGCCGAAATACGTCTCGCTTGTTGCAAAAAAAGCCGCCGAGGTGCTTGGCGTCACGCTTGAAGAAATCGAAACCACAACAACACAAAACGCAAAACGACTGTTTACACGGTTAAAATAGACCGATAAAGCATCGATTGCGACAGAAAAGAAATATAAAACATAATCGTTTAGAGAGAAGAAATGACCAACAATTACGTTTATGAATTCGGCGACAGCTTGTATCTCAATATCACAAACCGTTGCCCAAACAACTGCGAGTTTTGCATCCGCAACATCAAAGACGGTGTGAGCGGAAGCGACCTTTGGCTTTTGAAAGAACCCACGTTTCAGGAACTTGTTGACGACATCTCCTTGTACGACTTGTCAAAGTACAAAGAGATTGTTTTTTGCGGTTTCGGCGAGCCGATGTGCAATCTGTCTATGATTTCGCAAATCGCGCCGTATCTAAAAAAGAAAGGATGCAAGATTCGTATAAACACAAACGGACTTGGCAACCTTATCAACAATCGCGAGGACGTTGCAAAACTCATTACGCCATACATCGACAGCGTGTCCGTATCTCTGAATGCCTCCACAAAGGAAGCGTATCAGGAGATTTGCAGAAGCAAATACGGAGAAGACGCATTTGACGCTATGCTGAAATTTACAAAAGACTGCGTTGATGCCGGTATCGACACAACTATGTCCGTTGTCGATTTTATCGGAGAAGATGAAGTCGAGGCATGCAGAGAGCTTGCAAAGAGCGTCGGCGCACATTACAAAGTGCGAAAAACCATCAGAGAAGACACCGAATATTAAGAAAAAACAGCAGCCTACGTTTTTTGACTCCTGTTTTATCTTTTGTACTTCCGATATTTCATCTTTGGTATTTTTGTGTTTTATCTTCGGTACGTAAGTAGTGTGTGAACACAAAGGCGATATATACGTCTTTTTGAAAGGGAATAAATGGAAAACAACAGCATCAAAGACATCATACGCGGCGTTGATTTTCGCTTCAACAAGGCACTGGGACAAAACTTTATCACCGACTCCAATTTGCTTGACGCAATCGTTGCGGACAGCGGAATAAACGGCGACGATACGGTTGTCGAAATAGGAACGGGGGCGGGAACGCTTACGCGCGCTATTGCCAAAGTCGCAAAAAAAGTCTATTCGTTTGAAGTGGACAAAAACTTGCAGCCCGTGCTTGCGCTTTCTCTGCAAGGAGTGGACAATGCCGAAGTGGTTTTTCGCGACGTCCTGAAAATGAAAGACGACGAGCTTAGATCAATCGTCGGCGACAAGTTCAAAGTCGTTGCAAACTTGCCGTATTACATCACGACGCCGCTTGCGATGAGATTTATCGAAAGCTCGCTCGACGTGCGCTCCATAACGATTATGGTGCAAAAAGAAGTTGCGCTCCGATTTGTCGCAAAGCCTAATACTGCAGATTATTCGGCAATCACGCTTGCAATCGAGATGGCAGGGGACGCCAAAATCACAAGAAACGTGTCGCGCAATATGTTTTTTCCCGCTCCCAACGTGGACAGCGCGGTTGTGCGAATCGATATAGAACGAGCAAAACTCGACGGCGAAAACGTTGCTTTGTTGCACAAACTCGTGCGTTCGTCTTTTGCCATGCGCAGAAAAACGCTTGCAAACAACTTGTCGGTTGCGTTTCAAATCGACAAACAAGAGGCTGGCAAACTAATAGAAGAAGCAGGCTTTTCTCCTATGGTCAGGGGGGAAGCGCTCTCGCTTGACGACTACAAAAAACTGACAAAAACGCTTGAAACACGCATAAAATAAAAGACTGTATGATCAAACAAAAATCTCACAACTTAACCGGAATTCTATTTTGCTCGCTGTGTGCGCTTGTGTGGGGCTTTGCATTTATCGCTCAACAAAAAGCGTCGTCCGACGTGCCGACTTTTACGTTTAACGCTTTGAGATTTTCTCTTGCGGTGGGAGTGATAGGCATATTTATCCTCATAAACATGCTCATCGACAAAAAGAAAGGCACAACGTGTATCGGATGGAACAAGGCGACGTTTGTAGGCGGTGCATTGTGCGGTTTGAGTTTGTTTGTGGCAAACAATTTGCAGCAATACGGAATCGCGCATACTACGGTAGGCAAAACGGGATTTATAACGGCACTCTATATTGTGATTGTGCCTCTTCTGAATCTTCTTTTGAGAAGGCGTATCCCCACAAACGGCAAATTTGCAATCGTACTGGCGGTGCTTGGTTTTTACATAATGTGCATAAACGGCGATTCCGGTCTTACATATGCGGACGGAGTGTTGTTGCTTTGTGCAATAATGTTTTCTCTTCAAATTATGTTTATAGACATATTTGTGGATGAAGTCGATCCTCTCAAAATTACGTTTATACAATTTGTGGTGGCGAGCCTTCTGAGTTTGCCGGCAATGGCAATCGAGGGTTTTCCGCCGGTGAGCGCGATTCAAGCAAACATTATGCCGATTCTGTATGTCGGCATCATGTCGGCAGGCGTCGGATTTACCTTCCAGACAATCGGTCAAAGATACGCTCCGCCCGAGCTTGCAACCCTCATCATGTCGCTTGAATCCGTCATTGCGTTTATTGGCGGCGTTGCGTTTTTGCACGAAAGTTATTCGACAAAGGAGTTTGTCGGGTGTATCATCGTATTGCTTGCCGTATTCCTTGCGCAAATCAGTATTCCGCATACGATGTTGAAGCCCAATTACAGCAAATATTTTGTGGATTGACAAAAGTTTGCAAAACAAATTTTTCAATAAAAACGACAAAACACGCGCTTTATGCGCGCGTTTTTGCATTTTAAGTATGCGTTTTTGCGTTTTATTCATGCCGCTTTGTTTTCAAAGAATCGGCAATAAAATCTTTACGGGGTTACTGTTTCAAATTCCAAAATGGTTGCAACGCCGTTTTTGACGATGAATTTTACATTGTAGCAGTTGTAGCGCATGCCGTAAACTCTGCCGTCGTCCTGATAGGACGGGCGAGGGTCTTGCGCTATGCAATCGATGATTGCCCGCTTTTCGGTTTCGGGGAGATTGTCTAAAATTTCGATGTTTGATACATTCAAAATATAATCGGCACAATCATCGGAAAATCCGCAAACGGCATTCGGAACGCAATCCGATTTCAAGTATGGTTTTATGTCGTAAATAGGTGTGCCGTCAAGCAAATCCGCACCCTCGACAACAAGAACTTTGCCATCGTTGCCGTCCTCTGTTTTCACAAGTCTTACGCAACTCAATCCCAGCGAGTTGGGGCGGAAGGGCGAGCGTGTCGCAAAAACACCCATTTTCTCGTTTCCGCCGAGGCGGGGCGGTCGGACGGTCGGGCAAAAGTCGTTGCGGTGTGATTTTGAAAAGTCGAAACCCAGCCATAAATGCGAAAAGCCCTCGATGCCTCTGAGCGCGTCGGGGTTGCGATATTCTTTTTCGAAAACGATTCTTCCCGTTGTCGCGACTTTTCCGCTTTGACGGGGAATGCCGAATTTTTCTTTGAAGGGCGTATGAATGTGTGCGATCGGTTTGATTTGCATAACTTTACTCCGAAAAAATGATAACATGTTTTGAAAGTTTTTCATAGCGTTTTGAGTTTTTGAAAATCCATGTTTTGCACAAAGACGCAATTTATCGTACTTTTGTCAAAAATCGCTCTTGAAATAAATGTATTTATGC
>ERZ1026894.294-NODE-294-length-39035-cov-30.143740_pt1 | contig 39035 bp, 26 predicted proteins | sample MGYA00380177_ERZ1026894 | MGnify/ENA primary metagenome ERZ1026894 (study PRJEB33269, sample SAMEA4719813) | human gut metagenome | biome: human-associated habitat; feature: organic feature; material: feces | place: Cameroon | collected 2013-10 ... | reverse complement strand
ACTGCAATGCAATGCGGGAGAGTAGGTAGCCGCCTCCTTTTTTCATCAAAGCCTCTGGTTTCGAAAGATTCCTGAGGCTTTTTGTTTGTTGTATATTTTCGTCGAATCTGCCTTTTGTTTTTCCTGTTGTGGGGAATTGTAAAATTCGTAGTTTCCTCGTCTTCTATGGCTTGTGTTCTTATCCTGTAACAAAGCCCCAACAATCATATGCAAGGACCTTGTTTACGCTCATCTTCATCTCTTAGACTTTCATCATACGCTCCAATTCCTTACACACTTTCAAAGTTACAAAACATATACCTATATGAGCTTCGATGCGTTTGCGTGTAAAATGTAACTAATGTAAAACGGCCGGGCTTACTATGTAAGCTCGACCGTTTGTTTTGAAGGCTCGTCATGAGCCGTTATCTGGAATTATACTTATTCGCTGAACGTTACACAAGAGGGCACCGATGTCAATGGTTTTTGGGCAAATGGGCAACCCATGAAAATCATGTAGATGTCGTCTGGTATACCTCTATGCTCTGCACTGATGGTTGCCTTTCTCAGGTTCTTGCAGTTTTTGAAAGCTTCGTACTCTATCTGTATGCTTGCTGGCAGCGATACAGATGTGAGGCCGTTGCAGCCCTCGAAGGCGTTAGAGTCGATGAGTTTCAGGTTCGTCGTCACAGGTACCGCTGTCAGGGCTGTGTTCTTGAAGGCGTTCTGCCCAATGGTCGTTACTGTCTGCGGGAGGTCGATGTGTGCAAGCGCCTTGCAGTCTTCAAAGGTTCCGGTATCTATCTTGTCGATGTTTTGTGGCAGCGTAACCTTTGTCAGCGACCAGCAGCCCCGGAACATGCTGTTCTCCAGCTTCTCAAGATGTGCGGGCAACTTGACTTCTGTCAGCCCTGTACACGCGACAAAGCAGCTGTGTCCGATGGTTTTCACGCTGTTGGGTACGCTGATGGTTTTGAGTGCAGGAATGTTGCTGAAGGCTCCCTTGCCAATATTCGTCACTGTTGCAGGAATGTTGATCTCTGAAATGGTGGAACTCATAAAGGCATTGACAGCGATTGATTTCAAGCCCATCGGCAGCGTCACGCTCTTCACCTTCTTCTCGTAGAAGGCTGATCCTCCAATCTCGGTCACCCTGAACATGTGGCCAGCAAAGCGTATGGATGAGGGCACGGTGTAGTCTTTGCCTGTCGACTCGTCGTTGTCCATCTCCAGCAGCTTGGCGGTCCTTTCGCTGGGGTTCACTTCAAACCACATCTCGTCGACGTTCATCCTGTTGTCGTAAGCCGAATTGCCCTCATACACGGTCACTGTTACCTCTTTTGTGGTGCGGTTTATGCTTTTGAGATATGTTACCGTCTCTGGTTTCAGCGAGGGGTAAAGGGCTGAATAGTCTGACTGCATGGCGCGTTTGAACGCCCCGCTCTCCAACACTTCTGGCATCTCGTCCGTACTGCCGTTGAGGTATCTCACGGCGTTGTTAAGCGCCTCTATGCGATCTCCCATCTCCTCTCCGTTTTCCTCGCGACGTACAACAACGGGTGAGCAAACGTCTGACGTATGTTTCTTCACAAAGTTGTCTAACATGTTTACTTCAGCCACGAGGCTGGCGTTGTCCATGTCGTGTATGAAGGGGAGCGACCTGTACCAACTGTCTTGCTTGGAGCAGACAGGAGGCAGTGGCGAACGCGCGTTTTTGCGTCCGTGCCATGTCGACGGGCCCAGACCTCGGCAGAGTTTTATCGTCATTTCCTTCTTTTTGGGGCTTAGCGTCACGCCGCCAGCCATCGAGCTGCCAGCTTGCGTTCTTGTGCGTCGCATGCTTTCGCCGCCCGCTTTGTTTCGCACCTTGTTTTCCACACGGGTTCGGGTCCTCGAAGCAGCACCTTCGGTATCCTCCACCGTCTTCACCACGTCTTTCACAGGATTGGGCATAGCCTGTTTTACAAGTTTTGCACCTTTATTCTTCAACTTGTTCAGAAATCCTTGCGCAGGAGCCTGTGTGGTACCCATTGTCAAGCATAAGGTTGATAACAGAAATAATTGTTTAACATTCATAATCTTCTTGTTGGTTATACGTTAGTTATTGATTGTTTAGGTTGCAAATATAATGAAAATATCTTATATTCACCCGAAAGATTATAATTATTTTTTGTTGCTTACATTCTTTCTCTCTTTTTGACTCAACTTTCGCAAATGGGGAAGTTAAAGGAGTTATCGCTCCCTACGGTCGCTGAGGAGTTAAGACAATAAAAGGGTGCCCCTTGTTTCAGAGTCACCCTTAAGATGATTTGCTTGTTGTTACGAAAAACGCCGTTTTATTTACCTCTACGGTGATTTCTTGTTTTTTGCTTAGACTTTCTTGCTTTCTTGGCAGAAGTGCTTGTAGAAGGCTTTTCTTTGCGTATTGGGGCAGAATCGCCTGCCAATGTGAAGTCAAGTTGTTTCTTTTCTAAATTGGCTTGTGCCACTTTGATGCGAATCTCGTCTCCCAACTGGTATTTGTTGTGGTGACGTCTTCCGACGAGGCAGAAGTTCTTTTCATCGAAATCATAGTAATCGTCAGCGATGTCTCGCATAGGAATCATACCTTCGCAATGGTTCTCGTCGATGGTGGCATAGATACCATAACTGGTAATACCACTGATGTGGGCATCGAATTCTTCACCCAGTTTATCGCCCATAAATTCCACCATTTTATATTTGATGCTGTCACGTTCTGCATTCTGAGCAATCTGCTCCATTTCAGAACAATGTTCGCAGAGCTCCTCGTAATGTTTTTCGTTGGCGCTTCTGCCTCCATCAGCATACTTGGTAAGCAATCTGTGTACCATGGTGTCGGGATAGCGACGTATAGGTGATGTGAAGTGTGTGTAATATTCGAATGCTAAACCAAAGTGCCCGATATTGTGTACAGAGTATTTGGCTTTCATCATAGCGCGCAGGGCAACCATTTGGATGAGGTTGTTCTCGGGTTTACCTTCGCAGTCTGCCATCAACTTATTCAAGCTTTTTGCTGTAGCACCCTTGGTACCCTCTGTTTTCATCTTATAGCCAAACTTTACTACAAATTCGCGCAGCGTTTCCAACTTTTGAGGGTCTGGATTGTCGTGTATACGATATGGTAGTGTTTTGGCTTTCTTGCCCTTCTTGGTCTTTCCTATACTTTCAGCAACTGTTCTGTTGGCTAAGAGCATAAACTCCTCTACGAGCTTGTTGGCATCTTTAGAGCGCTTAAAATAGCAGCTTATAGGTTTTCCCTTTTCGTCAACATCGAAGTGCAATTCCTCGCGGTCGAACTTCACGGCTCCGTTCTTGAATCGTGCTGCACGGAGTTTCTTAGCTAGTCTGTCGAGTGTGATAAGCTGTAAGGCATTCTCTCCTTGATAAGGATGTTCTTGGGTTTCTGCAGGTGCTGGTTCTCCTGTTCCGTCTACTACGCCATTGGCCTCCAACAACTCCTGTACCTCTTCATATTTATAGCGACGATTGCTCTTGATGACCGTGTGTACGATGCGATAGTTCTTAATTTCAGCATGATTATCGAGTTCGAAGATGACACTATAGGCCAATTTCTCCTCGTCAGGTCGCAGAGAGCAGATAAAGTTGCAGAGACGTTCTGGCAACATCGGTATGGTGCGGTCGACGAGATAGACTGATGTGGCTCTTTTGACAGCCTCTTTATCTATGATGCTTCCTTCGGTGACATAGTGCGACACATCAGCGATATGTACACCCACCTGCCAGTTGCCATTGTCTAACTTTTGAATACTGAGTGCATCATCGAAATCTTTTGCATCCTTAGGGTCTATGGTGCAGGTGAATACATCGCGGAAGTCTTCTCGCTCCTTAAAGTCTTGCTCTGTTATCTCACCAGTAATCTTATTGGCAGCATCCTCCACATTCTTAGGATACTTGTATGGTAGACCATATTGAGCTAAGATAGAGTTCATCTCCACATCGTTTTCTCCCTTCTGTCCGAGAACATCAATAACTTCACCGATAGGACTCTTGTTTTCTTCGTCGGGCCATTCTATGATACGTACTACAGCCTTGTCGTCGGTCTTTCCTCCCTTCAGCTTGCGCTTAGGGATGATGATGTTGTGTGCAAAGACATCGCTTGGAGTCACTAAATAGGCTATGTCTTTATCAACCTTTAGACGACCCACAAAGCTGTCTTTGGCGCGTTCGATGATTCTGTTAACCTGTGCCTCTTTGATGTGGTTCTTGCGGCGTGCGAGGAAGGTAAACTCCACATGGTCGCCATTGAGTGCTCCCATGGAGTTGCGTTCAGAAACGAAGATAGGCTTTTCGCTTCCTTCTGGAATGACAGAGTTTTTGCCGTTAGGCTTGCGTACAAACTTGCCCTCCATGACCTGAATACTCTGGTTGAGTCTGTATGAATTGTCACTTACCTTAGCAAGATAGTCATCCCATGCCATTTCCTCCATCGTGTCGATAGCCAACATCTTCAGAGGATGGGTATCGAGATGCAGGGCACGGAAGATATCCTTGAAACTAAGCGTGACGCCTGGTTGACTGGCAAAGAATTCCTGCAGCTTCTCAGTGAGCTGCGCTTTATTCATTCTTTTGCCTCCTTTTTTTCCTTTTCCCATAGTTGTTTGTTTTATTTGTTAGGGGTATTATAATCTTTTAAGTAGAGAAGGATGTTGAGACCAAAGTCTCTCTTGGTGCTAATGGTCAGCGTAGTATTTCCTTCAGTTGCTTCAAGCCTTCACTTGCACCCTTCATGATATGTTCTATCTTGTAGTAACCATTGGTGTTGACGGCGCCTGGGTCAATCAAGTAGATCGGTATGTGTGGCTTGGTGTATGATATTAAGCCCGCAGCAGGATATACGTTGAGTGATGTGCCGATAATGACAAAGATGTCGGCTTGCTGTACGGCTTCTGCTGCTGGCTCTATCATAGGTACACTTTCTCCGAAAAAGACGATGAAAGGGCGTAGCAGACTGCCATCACCAGCCAGTGTGCCTGGTGTTATTTGGCTATTGTCTTCAGGCAATTCCTGAATGTATTGCGCATCGTATGGATTGCGTGAAGAGCAAACCTTGCTTAGTTCTCCGTGTAGGTGGATGACATGACTTGAACCAGCTTTCTCATGTAGGTTATCCACATTCTGTGTTATTACCGTCACTTCGAAATCGTTTTCCAGTTCCTTGATGATGCGATGCCCTTCGTTGGGCTGGGCTGCATACAGTTTTTTGCGAAGCATGTTATAGAAGTTGGTCACTAAGGTTGGGTCGGCTTCCCATCCCTCATGGGTGGCTATCTGCTCTACAGGATAGTTTTCCCACAATCCGTCATTGCCGCGGAAAGTCTTGAAGCCACTTTCCACCGACATGCCTGCACCAGTTAAAAAAACAAGTTTCTTCATAAATCTTTTATTAAGAATGCACAAAAATAGCAATTTTTCTGCAAATAGCATCGTTATGAGTAAGAAAAATGTTATCTTTGCACTCGTTTTAAAACAAAATAAGATTATTAATAACAAAACATTATAGTATAAATTTATGGACAAAGTAAGTTACGCTTTGGGTATTGGCATTGGTCGCCAGTTGGCATCAATGGGTGCAGAGAAATTAAACATCGACGATTTTGCTCAGGCTGTCAAGGACGCTATTGCTGGCAATTTGCAGATTGGCGAGCAAGAGGCTCAGGAGTTGGTACAGAACTTCTTTGCAGAGCAGGAGGCTAAGGCACAGGCTGCTGCTGCCGAGAAGGGTAAGGTAGCCAAGGAAGCTGGTGAGAACTTCCTCGCAGAGAATGGCAAGAAAGAAGGCATCATCACTACAAAGAGTGGTTTGCAATATCAGGTATTGCGTGAGGGCAATGGTAAGGCTCCTAAGGCTACCGACCAGGTGGAGTGTCACTACGAGGGTACTCTTATTGATGGTACCAAGTTTGATAGCTCTTACGATCGTGGTCAGACAGCTACTTTCCCATTGAATCAGGTTATCGCTGGTTGGACTGAGGGTCTTCAGCTGATGACAGAGGGTGCTAAGTATCGCTTCTTCATCCCATATCAGTTGGGTTATGGTGAGCGTGGTGCTGGTGCATCTATCCCTCCATATTCTGCATTGATTTTCGATGTAGAGCTCGTAGCAGTGAAGTAAAACAAGAGAACAAAGAACAAAACATAAAAAAACAATGAAAAAGTTATTTTTCGGAGCCGTTGTGGCTTGTGCTGCTGCTACATTCGTAGCTTGCGGCAATTCTACCCCTAAGGCAGACCTCAAGACAGATGTCGATACAATGAGCTATGCTATGGGTATGTCTCAAACTCAGGGTTTGAAGGAGTTCATGGTAGAACGCATGGGTGTAGACACCGCTTACATGGATGACTTCATCAAGGGTCTTAACGATGGTGCCAATGCTGGTGATGACAAGAAGAAGGCTGCTTATTATGCAGGTATTCAGATTGGCCAGCAGATTAGCAACCAGATGGTAAAGGGTATCAACCATGAGGTATTTGGTAATGATTCTACTCAGACCATCTCTTTGAAGAACTTCATGGCTGGTTTCATCACTGGTACTACAGGCAAGAAGGGCTTGATGACTGTAGAGCAGGCTCAGCAGGTGGCTCAGGCCAAGATGATGGCTATCAAGTCTAAGGCTATGCAGAAGCAGTATGGTCCTAACAAGGTGGCTGGCGAGAAGTTCCTTGCTGCCAACAAGAAGAAGGCAGGCGTGGTAACCCTTCCTTCAGGTGTACAGTATAAGGTTATCAAGGAAGGTAATGGCCCATTGCCTAAGGATACCTCTTTGGTAAAGGTAAACTATGAGGGTAAGACCATCGATGGCAAGGTATTCGATTCTTCTTACAAGCGTGGTGAAGCTGTATCACTTCGTGCCAACCAGGTTATCAAGGGTTGGACAGAGGCTTTGGTACACATGCCTGTAGGTTCTGTTTGGGAGGTCTATATTCCTCAGGAGATGGCTTACGGTGAGCGCGAGCAGGCACAGATTAAGCCTTTCTCTGCTCTTATTTTCAAGATAGAACTGGTTTCTATCGAGAATAAGTAATCGATCTATTTTTGGAGACTCAAAGAGGACTTTCGAGAAATATGAAAAAAAAGATAATGATAGCACTCGTCCTCGTGGCGAGTGCTTCTTTGTTTACGGTAAGTGCCGCAAACAAGAGTAAGAATAAGGCGAAAGCTAAGAAGTCAGCTACGCCTACTGTAGTGTTGGCTTCTGCTTCTGATTCATTGAGCTATGCTGCCGGTATGAAGGCCAGTCATCAGGGCTTGATTCCCTATATCCAGCAGGCTTATCAGGTAGATACCGCTTATATGAGCGACTTTATGAGAGGTTACAGTGAGGCTTTTCAGCATGGTAACACTCCTCAGGATGTGGCTTATGCTGCTGGTGTACTCATTGCTAAGATGAGCAAGGAGCGCATCCTTCCTGCTACCAAGCAGGAGTTTAAGTCTACCAACGATTCTATTGTAGCCGACCTGTTCAATCAGGGATTCTTGGCTACTCTTTCTAATGATACCACCTTCTTTACTCCAACAAAGGCATCAGAATATACCAATGATGTACTGATGGGTGAGAGCAAGCGCTGGTTGGCAGAGAATGCGAAGAAAGAAGGTGTAAAGGTTACTCCCAGTGGCTTGCAGTATAAGGTGCTGAAGGAAGGCCATGGCGAGGTGCCTAAGAGTAGCGATGAGGTAGAGGTTATCTACGAGGGTCGTCTGCTCGATGGTACAGTATTTGATGCCACTTCTAAGCATCATGGTGCCAAGACTGATAAGTTTAATGCAGGACGTCTTATCAAGGGATGGACAGAGGCTCTTACCATGATGCCTGTAGGCAGTAAGTGGGAGATTTATATTCCTCAGGACTTGGCTTATGGTTCTCGTGGTGCAGGTCAGATTCCTCCTTATTCTACTTTGGTCTTCGACCTGGAATTGGTGAGCATCGTAAAGCCTGAGGTACAGGAGAGCAAGCCAGCTACAGAAGTGAGCGAAAAGCCAGCAGCGACCAAGAAGGTTGTTCCTGCCAAGAAACTGACTCCTGCCAAGAAGGCTGTTGCAAAAAGAAGAAAGTAAGCTAACTACGTCTTACGATAAAGCAAAGAGCTTGATGAATGTTAGGTCATATCCCATTCATCAAGCTCTTTTTATTTTTAGATATTTATCTACTTTATTTCAGATATTCTCCGAAGTCAGTGAGTCGCATATCACCCTTCTTCAAGAAGGTGTCGTGCATGGCGAGTGCAGCCCTCATGCTCTGAGGTTCATGCCCCTTTTCGGCAAACTTGAGGTATTCGCGCAACATGGGGCGATAGTCGGGATGAGCACAGTTCTCAATAATCTCCTTGGCTCTGCGCAATGGACCCTTACCACGAAGGTCGGCAACGCCCTGCTCGGTGACGATGACATCAACATCATGTTCTGTACTATCTACATGGCTACACATGGGTACGATGGCTGAGATGCAACCATTCTTGGTGGTACTCTGTGTGGTGAAGATAGATATGAACCCATTACGCTCATAGTCGCAACTACCACCGATGCCGTTCATCAACTTGCTGCCGCAGATGTGGCTCGAGTTCTCGTTGCCGTAGATATCGCATTCGATGGCGGTGTTCATCGCGATAACACCCAGTCGACGAATCACCTCAGGCGAATTGCTTATCTCACTTTGACGGATAGTAAGATGTTGTCTGAAGTAATCGATGTCATCATATACCTCTTTCAGTGTATCATTGGTCACGGTGAGTGACGAGCAAGAAGCATCTTTGATTCTGCCCTCACGCATATATTTCACGACAGCGTCTTGCACCACTTCGGTATATACGCTGAACACTGGTACGTCTGGGTTTTGTCCCAAAGCCTCTAATACGGCATTTGATGTAACACCAACACCGCTCTGCAGAGGCAGAAATTGTGGTGGGATGTGTCCCTTCTTTAGGTCAGAAACCAAGAAGTCGGCTACGTTATGTCCCATCTGCTCGGTTACAGGATCGAGGGGTTTGAAGGCGCGTGCTTCCTCAGGGATATTACATTCTACGACGCCCACAATCTTTTGTGCGTCAATCTCCACATACTCCTTGCCGATACGGTCGCCCACATGCAGGATAGGAATAGGTTCGCGGAAGGGACATTCTGCTATTTCATACACGTCGTGTAGATAGCGTGAAGCAGGGCTGTGGAAGGTGTTTTTCTCGATGAGCACCTTCTTGGCCAAGCGCACGATAGTGGGAACGATGCCACCGGCAGAGGTGAGGAAAGCCTTACAGGTGGTCTCACCCTCTTCCAGGTCGGACACTTCGATGATGGCGAGGTCTATCTCTCCATAGAATCCACGGCGCAAGCGTTCTGCCATGTGTCCTAAGTGCATATCCTCATAGTCTATCTCTCCCAAATTGGTATGGGTGCGGAAGTCTTTATTCGTAGAAAATGGCGCACGAAACTTAATGGCATGGGCTGCAGCCATGTCACCTTCTATGCTCTGCGACGTAGAAGCTCCTGTCAAGATACCTACTTGGAAGGGGCGTCCTGCTTCATGTTCTGCGATGGCTCTCTTGGAGAGTTCGCGGAAAGTAGCCTTAGGTACGCCGTTAGGGGTAAAACCACTCAGTCCGATGTTATCTTGGTCGTTAATCATCGCTGCTGCTTCGGCAGCTGTCAACCTTGTATATGCCATTTTCTTATGATTTATAACTTTTAGTGGCTGCAAAGTTACACATTATTTTTTATATAGGCTAATCTTTTGACGTTTTTATGCAAATAAAAGGCTATTTGCTTACATTTCTTGCATAAGTATGCAGTAATTGCTCACTTTATGCATCCTTCCATCACCCCATCACTCTTTGTCTTTATAAGTTGTTTGTGAAGCGTTCTATCAGTTTGCGGCGGTACCAGCATCCTACTTTCACGTAGTTTAGGTACTCGAATGGTGGATAGAACACGCATAGATTGTCAATGACCTCCAACAAGTAGTTGATGTTGATGATGAATTTTTGATTCACCTGTACGAAAGAGTCATCGGAGCTGACAAGTGCGTTTCCTTTTACGTTGCGTTTCAACTTGATGGGGGATTTACTGTTTGCCACGATGACCTCCCAACAGCGCAACTCTTGGTTGTATTGAAATAAACCGATTTCCTTGTTATCCACCACATGAAAGTCGTACTTGTTAATAAAGAAGAGTTGTTTGCCATTCTTCTTGCTTATTGTCTGTTTGGGGCTCTTTTTCTTTTGGTAAGCCTTGATGCGTTGCACGATGCCGTCAAGTTCTTTCTCCTCAATAGGCTTGAGTAACACATCGAACACCTTTTTTCTGAAAGCTGGCAGAATGTAGGAGGCGTATGCCGTATAAATGACCACCAAGCATGACTCCAAGTGCCTGTTGCCAAGATGGTCGAGGAAGTCAAGTCCGGAAATGTCTGGAAGCTCGATGTCGAGAAACAACACATTGGGGCTAAACTTGTCGATGAGATCAAGACCGCCCATTCCGTTGTTGGCGATGCCCATTACCTGAATCTCCGAATATTTGTTTAGTGATTGAGATAACTTTTCTGCAGCCTCCTTATTGTCGTCTATGATGATGGATTGTATCATTGTGATATTGTTTTGATTTTACTGCCACTTGATGTATGTTGGAATGTAGATGCGAGCTTGGCATCCTATAGTGTTGACTGTGTCATCTTTTAAGTTTTTCAAGGAGAATCTTATCTTCTTCTTGTTTTGTGCGTTGATGGCAGCGATGGTCTTGCTCACTATTTGGAGACCCATACGCTTTTTCCCCAACTTTGTGATGTCTATGCCTGGTCCATTGTCAGCTACTGATATGAAGTAACCGCCATCTCCTCTCTGGATGCTAATGATGAGCTTCTTCTCGCCTTCCCAGCCCATTAGCCCATGTATTACACTGTTTTCTGCAAGTATCTGTATTAGCATGGAGGGGATGAGAATCTGTGACAAGTCCAGGTTGTCGTCCTTGTGGATTTCGAAGTGGAAATTTTCGCCTAATTGGTGTCGCTCCACCTTAATATATTGTTCCACGAAACTCAGTTCTTCTGCCAGTGGGATGATGGAGCGGCATGACAAGTCGAGATTGGCTCTGATGAGTTTTGTCAGCTCTATCAGTTCTGTCGCCTCTTGCTTTTCTGAGCGGATAATCTTGTTGTTGAGTACGTTGAACACAAAGTGGGGGGAGATACGGTTGCGGGCATTGCTTAGCTTGAGCATCATGACTTCCAACTTCCTCTGTGCCTCTCGCTTATGTGTGTAGATGGCACCGATTATTGTCAGTAATGCCAATACGATGATGCCGCCCACTGCAATGAGTACCCTATTGTGAACTTTCTGGATGAGGGCGTTCTTGTGTTCCATCTGCAGTTTGTGATGCAGCATAATGGTGTCTTGAGCCAGACGCTCCATAATTTCGGAGGCTCTCATGTTGGTGCGGTTGTGCTCCAGAGAATCGTTCATTCTCAAGTCTTCTTTTAGATTCCGATATGCTTTTTGGTAGTTGCCGGTAAGTTCGTAGTAACTTCTAAGGTATTTATTGCGTATCTGTCGCATACTGAATGCAACATTGTCGATGTTATGCTCAGATGCCAAAATGCGTGGAATGGCTTGAAGGTCACGTTTCTTCACGGCCAGCCCGATGCGTATGGTGTTACAGTAGTATAGGGCAAGGAGGTCGCCGTTTTGGCGCATAAATGGCTCTACCTCTTCCAGGTATCTCGCTGATGTGTTGACACTATCCAGGCATAAGTACACGTCAGCCATATTGAGCTTGCATAGGTACATGTCGAAGGTGTCAGTCTTTCCCTCCTTCTCCAAGAAGTGCTTCAGTTCCAAAAACTTCTCCAATGAGGACCTATAGTCACGGGTGTAGTAATAATAGGAGCCATAATTGTTCAGGTAGTAAGCTTGCATGCTGACAGACATCTCTTGGCGGTGCTTGTCAGTCTGCTGGTAGTACCTTAGTGCCGTGTCGAAGTCATTCAGCTGCTGGTAGATGGTGGCGAGCCCCAAGTAGATGGTGACGTTCTCCTTGCTGGGGAGGTCGAGAGAGTCTGTGAGGAAAAGAGCGCGGCGATACCATGCGGCTGCATCGGGCAGCAAATTGTAGAACATGTAGGCATCTCCTAAGTTGGCGCATATCCTGGGCAATTGCTCTTGCGCATCGCTCTTTGTAAGATGTTTGTAACTCTTTTTGTAGAGTTCTATCACTTCTTGTGGGTTCTTGTGAAAGTTATGTAGGTTGAGTGCCTTGCAGTTGTAGGCATAGGCCAGCAAGGTGTTGATTCGTGGCGATTTTGGCTGTCGCTTGCAGTAGGCGATGGTGGCATTTATATAAGGTATGAATGAGTCGGGAGTTGCCGAGAGACAGTAGTACTTGCTTAGCCTGGCGTATAGCTCGTAGATGGCTATACTGTCTGGGGCTTGCAACAAAGCCTTCGCAACCATTTGCCTTGCCATGCTTGAATGGATGTCTATAGAGTCGTCTATGCTTCTTAGGAGACTGTCCGTGTCTCCTCTTACGGTATTGCCTGACTTGGAGTGCGTACATCCCGCAAGTAGCGTGATGCACAACACCATTGTTAGGACCTTTTTAATCATTGACAGCATGCTCATTTTCTGTAGGAGTTTTAGGCATTGACGTGTAAATTTCCTTGCAAAGGTAGTAAAAAATATATAAACTTCAAAGGCGAGAATATAGTTTTTTTCTGCCGTCTTGAGGTTGCATATCCCCCATTTAGGAGGAGTTTAAAACAAAGTAGAGGTATATAAGCATTGAAAATGCACAAACGAAACCTTATAGCTGATAAATGAGCACAATGTACGATTTTGAGGGTTTGCGAAAACTTTTTTTATTACTACCTTTGCATCAGCTATGTAGATATTTAAAGTAACATAAATAGTGATAAGTATTATGAAAATGAAAAGTTTATTTCAAAAGGTGTTCCAAGAGATTCCCCTTACTGGGCAAGGACGGTTGCTATGGGTTTTGACATTGCTCTTGGTGGGTGTGTCTTCCTTTGCCAAGAAAGGTAAGTTCGACTACTCTTTGGTATTTGTACCAGAGGAAGGTGGCGTGATGTTTGAGAAGATTACTGATGATGCCGATTGCGTGGCAGACTACAAGAATGGTCTCGTAAGCAAGGCTTCGGGCATATTTGGCTCCAAGAAAACTAACGTGATAGATTGGTGGGTGATTCCACAGATAGCTCTTTCTCCAGACGGCAAGCGCATCGGTTACATCAATGAGAAGAATGGTACTACCAACGTGATGATCAAGAATGCCGCCAAGGGAGGTGCCAGCGTGCAGCGCACGTTCCGTACCAATGTGGAGGGCTTCTCATGGAGTCCTGACGGCAATACCCTCTGCTTCACCGAGGTAAGAGGAAACCATCATGGCATTTATCTTGTGGATGCCAATCAGGGTACGGTGGTAAGACAAATCTCCAACGGCAACGACAACGACTATGGTGGGGTAATTAGTCCTGACGGCAATACCCTCTATTTCCATCGTGGCGAGGGATACGCCAACTATAGTCTTTGGAGCTACGATCGCAAGACCAACTTGTTTTCCAACTATAGCCGTGGTATGACGGCATGCCTCATTCCTGGCGACCCTAATACCATCTATTGTGCTCGCTTCACAACCAACAAGGAGAGTGAGATATGGAGAATCAACTTCAAGACTGGTGTAGAGGAGGTAATTCTCGCACAACCAGGCAAGAGTTACACCACTCCACAATTGTCTCCTGATGGCAAGTGGCTGATCGTTACGGGCAACAGCCGTTCTGAGAAGGAGGGCATTGACAATACCGACATCTTCGTGGTGCGTACAGATGGAACCCAGCTTACCCAGCTCACTTACCATCCAGGCAACGACTTGTCGCCAGTGTGGTCGCCTGATGGCAAGAGTATCTTCTTCCTCTCACAGCGTGGCTCATCCGACAAGGTTTACAATGTGTGGAGAATGAATTTCAACTTGTAGGTCTTACCCTCGGTTTGTATTCTATTTTTTATTAACATATAAATAAATGGTTATTTATGAAAAAGTTATTTATTGCAACCATCTGTGCCTTCATGGCACTCTCAGTTTCTGCACAGCGTGCAAGTAGTTCTTCATCTTCTTTCTTCTCAACTGAGAAGGCGGAGAGTGGTGTTCGTTTCGGTGTTCGTGCAGGTCTTAACTTGAGCACTCTCTCGTTGGTGGAGGACAACCACACCTATACCACTGATTCACGTGCGGCATGGCATGTAGGTGCCATCGTGGACATCCCATTGATGCAGAGTCTTTACGTTCAGCCTGGATTGTATTTCATAAACAAGGGTGGAAAGGAGTCTGAAGGGGAAGCAAAAGTCACTTACTCTCCTATGTATCTTGAGATTCCAGTATTGGCTTCTTATCGTTATGATTTCGGAAGTACAGCTCAGTTGCAGATCAATGTAGGTCCTTATTTCGCTTATGGCGTGGGTGGCAAGGTAAAGGAGGAAATTGATGGAGAGGAGGAGAGTGATGACTTCTTCCATGAGGATAGTGCCAAGAAGTTTGATTGTGGTCTCCAGTTTGGTGCTGGTGTAACCTTCGCTTCTCATTACTATCTTGGCTTTGCCTATGATTTGGGTCTCACCAATATCGCCAAGAACTCTGGTGATTCTGATGGTAAGATTAAGAACAGAAGCTGGATGATCAGCTTAGGTTATACATTCTAACTAATATACGTCTCTCACAGTAAGCTCCAAGCAAACTTTCATGTTCGCTTGGAGCTTTTTTTTCGTCCTTGTCGGCTTGCTTGGTGGTTTCCATTGACCACTTGTAGCACCACCTTGTGCCATCGTCTCATTGGCATGCTTTATGGCACGGGCTAACTTGCGAAAATAATCTAATACAAGAATCCGAAGCACCACAGCGGAATCTTGATGATCTAAGTGTTTTTCTTTACGACCTTCTTATGACCATCCCAAATATGCAGACCGACTAATTTTATTGGAGTATTTGAAAAACACGAAAGAGCAGGTATAGGCGATTGCTTCTTCTTGGTTCGTTGAAGTAAAGGTAATATAAAATCAAATAGAAGCCTGAAGCTGGAAAGGAGAATGAGTTGTAATGGTGGCGAATGGTAGTTTTATGGTGTCCTTATTGTTTGTGGGGTACCTTTTTGCTACATTTTACCCCCTTTCTATGTTATCTTTATTTTGTATTTTTGCCACGGCAACTATAATTTCTAATATATATTAAAGTTTCGCATTTGGTAGAAGTTAAAAGAGTTAGAGAAGTTAAAGTCTTATATTTTGTAACTCAAAGATATCGAATAAGTAAAAGGCTTTAATTTCTGTCGAACATAGGTATCGATAACTTCTTTAATATCTATAACTTCCCAACCGAGCGAAAGTTCAATATTAATATAGATGTAAATATCATATTTGAGGAAGTCGCAGTATGTTTCCATATCAGGAATAACAGTGCGTTAACATGTTTAATGATTTAAAATAATACCAATGAGCGGATAAAACTGACACGATTAAAAGCCAGAACTCTCCATCATAGAAAAAGGATAAGAGTTGTGATTTCGGTAGAATAGTTCTGTCGGAAGGCTAACTATATTTTTGTGAATTGATAACTAATAACATTACTTTTCTATATCTATGAATAAAAAGATAATTTTCAGTGCATTGCTGGCAGCTGTTGCTATGACGACTCATGCCGATGGTGATGACTGGTTGCATGCCGATGGTCGTCGTATATTGGACAATCAAAACCGAGAGGTAAAGATTACTGGCGCCAACTGGTTTGGTTTTAATTGCACTGAGCGTGTGTTTCATGGTCTGTGGCAGCAAGACATGGAGACTATTCTCAAGACATGTGCCGAGCATGGTATCAATACGATGCGTGTGCCTGTAGCTACCGAACTGTTAAAGATGTGGAAAGAGGGTAGTGAGTCGGGAGACATCAATATCAACACCTCTCAGGGAATGAATAGTTGGTATGTTCGGGGAAAGACAACCTCGCATGAGATTTTCAATCTCTTCCTACAGATGTGTAAGAAGTATGGTATCAAGGTGTTTATAGACATCCATTCACCCGAGCTTAACAACTCAGGACACAACTATGCTGTGTGGTACAAGCCAGAATTTGACCCAGAATGTTGGATAGAGTGCTTAGCGTGGTTTGCCGATTATTACAAGGAAGATGATACAGTTATAGGCATCGACCTCAAGAATGAGCCTCACGGCAAGTTCTCGCAAGGTGATCGTCCACGTGCTAAGTGGGATGATAGCAAAGACGAGAATAATTGGCGTTATGCTGCCAGCCGCTGTGGTAAGGCTATTCTTGAGAAAAATCCGCATCTACTCATCTTTGTTGAGGGTATCGAGCAGACACCACGACCTGGCTACACTTATGAGTCGGGTGAAGAAAATCAGTGGGATCCTAATTATAAGCCCAAGTATTATGGTGCTTGGTGGGGTGGTAACCTAAGACGTGCAGGAGAAATGCCTGTCGATTTAGGACCCTATCAGAGTCAGCTTGTTTATTCGCCACACGACTATGGTCCTCTGGTCTATGCACAAAAGTGGTTTGATAAAGACTTTTCAGAGAAGACATTGCTTGATGACTACTGGTATTATAGTTGGTACTATCTGCATCAGCAAAATATAGCGCCATTGCTCATTGGAGAGTGGGGCGGATTTATGGATGGCGGTAGTAATGAAAAATACCTACGTATCATGTCTTCTTTCATAGAGCGCAACAATCTCTCGCATACCTTCTGGTGCGTTAATCCAGACTCTGGAGATACGGGTGGTCTGCTCGATAATGATTGGCTCTCATGGGATCAGAAAAAATATGAAATGATGAAAGGCACCCTTTGGCAAGATCGCAATGGTAAGTTTGTTAGTCTTGACCATAAAATAAGCCTACCAGGTGGTACCAATGTCACAGAGTATTATAAGAATGGTAACAGCATCAGCTATGCTGACTCTACGGTCTATACGCCTTTAGCCCCTGATACAGACCAAACAGGAGGTGGTGATAGTGGAAGCACTGGAGAAGGTGGTAGTGGCGAAGGCAGTGGTTCGACTATTCCTGTGGTGCAGGGTGACGACTGGTTACATGCCAAAGGCTCTAAAATATACGATAAAGACGGAAATCAGGTCTATCTTACAGGTGCCAACTGGTTTGGCTTCAATTGTACTGAGCGTGTCTTCCATGGTCTGTGGAATGCCAACATGAAGAATGTACTGAAGCTTTGTGCCGATAAGGGTATCAACTTCATGCGCGTACCTATTTCTACACAGTTGCTTCTGGAGTGGAAAAAGGGAGAATATAAGAATGTGAATGTGAACTGGGCTTCTAATCCAGACTTGAAGAATGCCGATGGTAGTAATATGAACTCTAAACAGGTTTTCGACAAGTTCCTTGATTACTGCAAACTCTATGGTATTAAGGTAATGATGGATTTGCATAGCGATGAGGCTAATAACTCAGGACATATGTATCCATTGTGGTACGGACAAGGTGGTATTACTACAGAACAATGGATAGAAGGATGGACCTGGTTCGTCAAGACCTATAAGGATGATGATACAATTTTGGCTTGTGACCTAAAGAACGAGCCACATGGTGAGGCTAAATGGGATGGCAGTACGGATGAGAATAACTGGCGTTATGCTGCCAGTCGCTGCGGACAAGCTATTCTGAAGGAAAATCCTAACCTACTTATCATGGTAGAAGGTATCGAATCTGTTGATGGACTTGGTGCTTGGTGGGGTGGAAACCTTCGTAATGCAGAAAAGTATCCTGTAGATTTGGGCGAGTATCAGAGTCAGTTGGTCTATTCTCCACATGAGTATGGTCCTTGTGTGAATAGTCAGCCTTGGTTTGAAAAGGACTTTACAGAGCAGACTCTCTATGATGACTATTGGCGCGATACCTGGTTCTATATTCAGGAAAAGAATATCGCTCCGTTGCTCATCGGTGAGTGGGGTGGCAAACTCGATGGTGGCAACAATGAGAAGTATCTGGGCATGATAGCCGATTTCATAGCAAGAAATCGCATCAGTCACACTTATTGGTGCATTAACCCCAACTCGGGTGATACGGGTGGCTTGCTCAAAGACGACTGGTCTACTTGGGATGATGCTAAGTGGAACATGATGAAACACACTTTGTGGCAGACAGATGACGGAGTCTTTGTAGGTCTTGACCATGCTGTGAAACTTGGTTTTAAGGGAACGAACGTTACAGAATACTATGTTGCATCAAGTAGCATAACCCAGCCATCCGTCAATGACGATAGCAAGGTTGTGTCTATTTATAATATCTGTGGTACACGTACAGATAAATATAGCCGTGGCATCAATATCGTGAAGTATGCCGATGGAAGCGTAAAGAAAATAATGGTGAAGTAATAAAAATATTCCATATCAATATAAAAAATACATAATCAAAGAATGAAAAAGTTTTTTTTCTATTTTGCCCTTGCTGGTGCTCTCACCATGAGTCAACCATCTATGGCACAGACTTACAACTATGGCGAATCACTTGCCAAGTCTTTGCTTTTCTATCAGTTACAAGAGAGTGGTAAACTTTCGGAGGAGACTCTCTCACGCACAAACTGGCGTGCTGACTGCTGTCTCAATGATGGAAAGGATAATAATATAGATTTATCTGGTGGATGGAATGATGCAGGTGATAATGCTAAATTTAATCTCCCGATGTCATTCTCATCTATGGTGTTAGGATGGTCGTATCTAAACAATACCAAGGCCTATACCGAATCGGGGCAAAACAAATGGTTACTGCACAACATCAAGTGGGCCAATGACTATTTCGTCAAGTGTAATCCTGATGCAAACACCTATTATATTCAGGTGGGCGATGAGAAGGATCATTCTTGGTGGGTGGCTACTGAGATTATCGAGCATGTGATGAGTCGTACCTCTTATAAGGTAGATGGGACACAGGCTCGTGGAGGTTCTTGCGTCTGTGGTGGTACTGCAGCCTCGCTTGCGATTGCTTCCATCATTCTCAAAGACAAGGACTCTGAGCGTGCCAAGACTTATCTTGATCATGCCAAGACCATCTATGCTTTGGGTGAAAAGGCCAAGAGCGATGACGGATATAATCCTGCTGTAGGTGGCTTGTATAGATCGTGGAGCGGATTCTATGATGAACTGTCGTTGGCAGCCTGCTGGCTCTATCAGGCTACGGGCGAGAGTAGTTATCTCGATAAGGCTAAGGAGTATGCCAAGAATTTCGGAAAAGAGTTTCAGGGCGGTTCTGAGATAGCTTATTCGTGGCCTATCTGTTGGGATGATGTGCATTTGGGTACCTGCATGAAGTTAGCCGAACTTACTGGTGATGAAACCTATGCCAAACCTATTGAGAACATGATAGACTATTGGTGTAATCGTAATGGCGTGAAGGGTAGTAATCCTATCAATCGTACTACAGGTGGTTTACCTGTTATTTCTAACTGGGGTTCCATTCGTTATGCAGCTGGAGCTGCTTTTATGAGTGAGGTATATGCTAAATGGGGTAAAGCCAAGAATGGTTACAAGCAAGTGGCTGATGAATTCGCACAGAAAATAGTCAATTATGTACTTGGTAGTAGCGGACTGGTATTCCAAGTAGGTTATGGCAATAAATATCCTACTCACGAGCATCATCGTACTGCACATGGTTCTTGGAACAACAATATGGCAGACTTGCCTTTGGAGAATCGTCATGTACTGCAAGGAGCTGTAGTGGGAGGTCCTGCTACAGGTGACGACAAATCATACATAGATGAACGTAATAACTATCAGACCAATGAGGTAGCCTGCGACTATAATGCTTGCTATACGGGTGTAGTGGCAGCTGTCTTCGAAAACACTGGTGTAAAGAAGATTGACGACCCGACAGCCATAGAAACACCAGATGGCAAGGAGTTCTTTGTAGAAAGTGGTATTAACTGTCAGGACTCTCAGAACCAGACTAATTTTGTGGAGTTGAAGATAGTTGTTCGCAATCATACTGCATGGCCTGCTCGTGTATCCGACAAGTTGCATGTACGTGCTTACTATGATCTTAGCGATGTGATAGCAAAGGGTAAGTCGGCTGCCGACTTCACTGTAAAGTCTAACTATGCTCAGCATCCAGTAAAGCTCTCCAAACTGATGCCAACAAGCAAAGCAGGTATCTACTATGTTGACTTGGATCTTTCAGGTAACAAGATTATGCCTGCAGGTCAGGATCCCAGCCGATGTGAGATACAGTTCCGCGTCAGCGGTCCGCAGGGTGTTAAATGGGACTATATGAAATCTCCAGCATTGCAGGGTGTAGGCGGAACCAGCCAAAATGAGATGAAGAACAACAGTAATATCGAACTCTTTGACAATGGTGTCAAGGTATGGGGTACTTATTCAGATAATACTTCTTCTCTTAGTTCCGTATTGTGCAACAAGGATGTGTATGAGGTAGCCCGTTATGATGTCAATGGCAGAAGAGTTCAGATGGGTCATCGAGGACTTGTCATCGTAAAAATGTCGGATGGCTCATGCAAGAAAATATTATCAAAGTAATGATGATATATAGTATTATTTTAAAAAGTATTGATGAAAGTTATGATTAGAAAAAAAAGTATTCTTTTCTTCTTTTCACTCTTTTGTGCAATAGTAGCACATGCAGAGTCTCTTTCTGCATGGACAGGTTCTTTTGATCCGCAAGGCTGGAACGCAGAACAAGAAGTTGTTTTGGATAAAGTAGAGGTCGGTAACAAGGTTGTCTTTAAAGGTGAAACCTACGATAATGCCCAAATACAGATTTCCTCTCTTGACTGGAATGTCATGTTTACTGGCAATTATACCTCCTTTGGGGGCTCCTATACTATCAAAGCCAATTCCGACAATGTAGATGTGCTTCGTAAGGGAGTACGTGTCAAAGGTCAGAACTTTAAGCTTACTTCTGTAGAGATTGTTAGTGCTCCAGCAACGGAAACTTATGCTCTTCTCCCTTGGGAGGGAAGCTTTGATCCTCAGCATTGGGAAGAAGCGTTGACACTGAAAGCCAGCGAACTGGAAGAAGGTCTGCAAATCGTTTTTCATGGCGAAGCCTATGGCGGCGCCCAGATACAGTTGGGTGACGGGGCATTAGAGAATTTCTATGACTTTGGTGGCAATAACTATACTGACTTTGAAGATGGCTTTGCCGTTGATGTTACTGCCGACAATAAGGCATTCTTTGAGAATGGTTTTAAGGTGAAAGGTCAGAACTTTACCCTTACTTCTGTTACTGTTGTAAAAAATGAAGGCGGTAGCACAGGTGGTGATGGTAGTGAAGGTGGTGATAGTACAGGTGGCGAAACTGGTGGTTCTGGATCAGGTGGTTCTACTATTACCCCTGTAGCTAATGGTTATCGCGTTGTGGTTTGGGAGGGGGCATTCCCCATAGAATGGACTGGCAACGGTCTGAAACTGCTCGGTTATCGTTTTGCTGATGCTAAGGCTGGAGATAAACTTATCTTCACTATCACAGATGCTAAGTTTGAGGGTAAGAAGGGACCACAGCTCCAAATAGGTAACAGCAACTATAGCGCCATAGTGGAAGGAACGCCAGGACAAGGATGTATTGATATCAAGAAGGGAGAGTCTACCTACACCCTTATACTCGATGCAGATCAAGCAGAGGAACTCATCGAAGGTGGTCAGGATGGCGGTCTTCGCATCAAGGGGCAGAACTGTACACTTACCAGTGTTGTTCTCGAAACTGCCACTCCCCAGTATGAATATACAAAGATAGCCATTTTTACTCCTAAGAATGGAGCTCTTGATATGGGAATGTGGAGTGATGATGCTCTCACCAAGATTGACAAGTTGGAGTTTGTTAATGCCAACCTTCAGGAAGGTGACCGTGTGGTGTTTAATCTCACCGAGACCAAAGAGACAGAGTCGGCTCAGCTCCAGATAGCTACCCTCATGCCGTTGTGGGATTCATTGCGTTCTGAGTTTGTCAATACAGGAGTTCAGACACCACGTTTTTGGTTTACTGTTACAGCCGAGGAAGCTGAGGCTTTGCGTACCAAGAGTATGGGTATCAAGGGTACGAAGTGTATCCTCAAGTCTGTTGAGGTGTGGCATCGTAATGTTTTGATTACTACCAAAATTAATGATCCTGTAGCTGAAACTCTACAGCCTGTATTCAATCCTAATATGCCTTATGAGGTGTATAATATACAGGGGCTGCGTCTCAATGGGTTTGAGTCAGGTCGTCATCAGCTGTATATCGTCTTACAGAATGGTAAGTCATTCAAGATAATGCAATAATTTTAAAATATAGAATCAGAATGAAGAAATATTTATTCTCTCTCCTTATCTCTTTGCTGGCAGTTGCAGAATTGTCAGCAAGAGATATAGTCTTGCTTGAAGGAGAATACGAAATGCAATGGGGTCCGAATTGTTGTATTGACCCTATGAAATATGCAGGTTTAGCTGGTGGTGACTCTATTATCGTATCGGTAAAGGATATCAACGGCTACGCTCAGTGTAGTGTACGCGACAAACAAAACGGATGGAAGGAGTTGACCCCCGAACTCTCGTATTTCTTGGTGAAAGGAGATTTTGCTTTTGAAGTGTCCGATTCGTTGGCACAGGCCTTGCGTCATCACTCTATGATGTTTGCTGGTACCAACTTTACCATAACTAAAGTGGTGCTGCGTACCAAAAGACCTGCCGATACCCGTATCGGATACGATGAACTCTGTGACAAACAGGCAACCTGGAATACCCGACAAATCTATCAGTTGCTCCGTGATATCTATGGTAAGAAATCGATATCTTGCTCCATGGCAGAGGTTAACTGGAATTATAAGGAAGCCGAATATGTGAAAGCCTGGACTGGTAAATATCCAGCGATGAATGGTTACGACTATATCCATCTTACTTATGGGTGGGAACCTTATAAGGATATTACTCCTGTCAAGGAGTGGTGGGATATGGGCGGTCTCGTCACAATCTGTTGGCACTGGCGTGCACCAAGTACCGAACAGGAATGGATAGCTTATCAGAAGGACACTAAGAAAGATCCTCCTTCGTTTATTGGTTTCTATGCTCCAGGTGGAGGTTCCCCCGACACCCAGTTCTCACCTAAGGAAGCCATCAAGGAGGGAACGTGGCAGCATGACTTCCTGATGGCAGACTTGGAGAAAGTAGCCGATCGACTCCTCTTGCTTCAGGATGCCGGCATCGTAGTGTTATGGAGACCTTTCCATGAGGCTGCTGGTAATAGCGGTGTTTATCAAGACGGAAAAGCCTGGTTCTGGTGGGGCAGCGATGGAGCAGAACCTTGCAGAAAGCTTTGGCATATCATGTACAACTATTTCCAACAGCGAGGACTCCATAATCTCATTTGGATTTGGAACTGTCAGATCAATGATGATGAATGGTATCCTGGTGATGAATATGTGGATATCGTAGGACGAGACCTCTATAATTACACCGCTACTCCTCAGAAGGAAGGTGACGAACAGGCAAAATACAACTCTGCCAGTTGGTCGTTTGAGTTTATGAATACTTATTATCCTCATAAGATGTTAACGCTCTCAGAGTGTGGCAACTCACCGATGATGACGGATATGTGGGAGGCAGGTGCTAAATGGCTATTTGCCATGCCTTGGTACCACTACCAGTATCAGTTGGGACAGAAGCATCAATGGGCTGGCAGTGAATGGTGGAACAATTGGTTTGATATGGATAATGTCATTACGCTTGATGATATGAAAGCCCTCCGCGCTACTTATCTCAACCAGTCTCCTTCACAGATACTGCAACCAGAGGGTGCTGTAGTGAAGAATGATGTTTCCGACAACAATTGGTATAGTCTTAGTGGACAAAAGATGATACAGCCACAGGCCAAAGGTATCTATATCCATCATGGTCGCAAGGTTGTTGTGAAGTAAAAATGATAGTAAAATAGACTTATTGAACAAATCGCTCAAGTGGCTTTTGTCCGTCAATGAGATGCTAAGAATCTGCAAGACTTTATATGTTGCCCCATTCGCAAGAAAGATCCAGGCATAGGTGGCAATAAACTTTGGCTCATGTATCAAAAACAATTTGGCGTATCCAGAAGTGTTGGCTACAACCGCTTTTATGATATTGTCAAGAAATTGCCGAAAGAGTCATCTTTAAAAGAAAATGTTTCTATAGTTATCTGAAATCTTCATTCATAGACGTTGAATGCCCATTCAAAAGTTTCGAACGTCCGTTCAAAAGCTTTGAATGTCCGTTCAATGCTTATGAATGGAACTTTTTCATAGTCTTAAAGACAATTTCAATTGTGGTACAAAGGTTGTTTCTTATAGGTGTGTCAGCAATATAATCCTATGACGGGTACAATTAATCCCTATTCTGTGCGTTCATATTATTATCTGAAGTTTCGCTTCAAGTTGATATATATTCACTTGCGAAACTTTAGTATAATACAAAATAATTCTGTAACTTTGTAATCGGTAGTCATATCAAATATATTTGTAACTGTTTGATTTTTAACTATAAAGGTACAAGATATTTGTGAGACTACCAACTTTTTTGTGAACTATTTCTTGTCCCGAACTGGGGGCTATTCTAATGGCAAAACAACTTCCTTCAGCCTTCTGTTATTACCCACTCCTAATGGCATGGTGAGGAGGCGTATTCACGCTGCATTTATATTGTATAAGACACTCGGTTATCCCGAACTGGGGTCAGATTAGAAGAATAGGATGAAAAAAAAGTTGGTAGAATCTATTCTTTTAAGTACTATATATGCACGTGGCAACATTGTTATAGGGGATGTGTCTTTTGTCCTCCTTTGGCACTAACTACTTATTCCGATGGTAAAGATTAAGGTATTTTAGTCAATAATCTAAACTTTTGTAAGTTATTAGCCCGATAAATCAGAAAAAAGCACTATCTTTGCACACAAAACATAACAATAATATAGAAAAGTACATACGTATGGAACAGAAACTATTAATCTATAACACCCTCACCCGTACGAAGGAAAGATTTACTCCACTTCATGCACCTAATGTGGGCATGTATGTTTGTGGTCCTACCGTGTATGGAGATCCACATCTCGGTCATGCGCGCCCAGCCATTACCTTCGATATACTCTTCCGCTATCTCAAGCATTTGGGATACAAGGTGCGCTATGTTAGAAACATTACTGACGTAGGTCACCTGGAGCACGATGCAGATGAGGGTGACGACAAGATAGAAAAGAAGGCACGACTGGAGCAGTTGGAGCCAATGGAAATAGCTCAGTATTACACCAACCGCTACCACGATGCCATGGAGGCACTCAACGTGCTTCCTCCAAGTATAGAGCCTCATGCCACAGGTCATATCATCGAGCAGGAGAAACTGGTTCAGGAAATCCTCGATAATGGCTATGCCTACGAGAGCAACGGCTCTATCTACTTCGATATCGAGAAGTATAACAAGGATCATAAGTACGGTATCCTCTCCGGACGTAACCTGGAGAACGTTATCAACGAGAGCCGCGAGCTGGCTGGTATCGGCGAGAAGAAGAACCAGGCTGACTTCGCTCTCTGGAAGAAGGCTTCTCCAGAGCACATCATGCGCTGGCCTAGTCCTTGGAGCGATGGTTTCCCAGGATGGCACTGCGAGTGTACTGCCATGGGACGCAAGTACTTGGGCAGCCACTTCGATATTCACGGTGGCGGCATGGATTTGATTTTCCCTCACCACGAGTGCGAGATTGCTCAGGCTGTGGCTTCTCAGGGCGACCAGATGGTTCGTTACTGGATGCACAACAATATGATTACCATCAACGGTCAGAAGATGGGTAAGAGTCTTGGCAACTTCATCACTTTGGAGCAGTTCTTCACTGGCAATCACGACAGTCTGGAGCAGGCTTATTCGCCAATGACCATCCGTTTCTTCATCCTCTCTGCTCACTACCGCAGCACCGTAGACTTCTCTAACGATGCCCTGAAGGCCAGCCAGAAAGGACTGGAGCGACTGATGAATGGTCTGAACGACTTGGAACGTGTACCTGTAGCAAAGCAGAGCGACGAACAGGTGAAGAAGTTTGTTGGCGAACTGCGTCAGCGTTGTTATGATGCGATGAATGATGATTTCCAAACACAGCTTGTCATCAGCTACCTCTTTGAGGCTTGTCATGTCATCAACACCGCTCTTGACCACAAAGCCAATATCTCTGCCGACGACTTGAAGGAACTCTCTGACACCATGCGTCTTTTCACCTTCGACCTCTTGGGTCTGAAGAGCGAGAAGGGTGCCAATAACGATGCCCGTGAGGAAGCTTATGGCAAGGTGGTAGACATGGTGCTCAATCTGCGTGCCAAGGCTAAAGCGGATAAGGATTGGGCCACCAGCGACCAGATACGCGATGCCCTTGCTGAGGCTGGCTTCGAGGTAAAGGATACCAAGGACGGTGTAACTTGGAAATTGAATAAGTAAAAAGATACTAACGATAAAATAAATACAGAATGGATAAAATCGATAATCTTGACAGAAAAATCCTGAGCATCTTGTCTCAGAATGCTCGTATACCTTTCAAGGATGTAGCAGCAGAGTGTGGTGTATCGCGTGCAGCTATTCATCAGCGTGTGCAGCATCTTGTAGAGGATGGCTACATCACAGGTAGCGGATTCGATGTTAATCCCAAGAGCTTGGGCTATTCTACCTGCACTTATGTAGGTATCAACCTTGAGCGCGGTAATATGTACAAGAAGGTGGTGGAGCGCTTGCTCAATATTCCTGAAATCGTGGAGTGCCATTTCACTACTGGTTCTTATACCATGCTCCTGAAGCTCTATGCTCGTGACAATGAGCAGCTCATGGATCTACTCAACAATAAGTTGCAGGCCATCCCTGGTGTCGTTTCTACCGAGACTCTCATCTCCTTGGAGCAGAGTATCAAGCGTGAGATACCAGTTATATTGGAAGAAGAATAAATGGAAAACTTTGATTTGGAGTCGCACCTAAAGGGTGTGTACTCCACCTTTCCCGAAGCGAAGCGTCAGCCTCTGATTGGCCTCTCTGCCAATTACGAAGGCATAGATGCTACGCTTCGTGAACGTTATTACAAGCAGGTGGTAGAGGCAGGTGGTGTGCCTGTCATCATCCCTCCTGTTGCCGACACCGCCGTTATCATTAATACGCTCCAGCATCTGGACGGACTCATTCTTACGGGCGGTGGCGATCATAATCCTTTGTGGATGGGTGAGGAGCCTTCTCCACGTCTACACAACATCAATCGTGAGCGCGATCTTGCTGAACTGATGCTCGTTCGTCTTGCCTTCAATCGTCAGATTCCTATGTTGGGCATCTGTCGTGGCATACAGACCTTGGCGATAGCCCTTGGCGGAAAGGTGGAACAAGATATAGAACAGCAGGTGAAGCACAGCCAAGATGCCGACCGTTCGGAGCCCACTCATAGCGTCAGCTTGGTCAAGGGTTCCACCTTATATAATATATATGGCAGTGAACGCATCATGGTCAATTCGTTTCATCATCAGGCAGTGAGCCAGCCCGGCAAGCGCTTCCGTGTCATTGCCCGTTCTGCCGACAACATCATCGAGGCCATAGAGAGCAGCGAGTACAAGTCGATTCTCGGTGTGCAATGGCATCCAGAATGGTTGGAGGAGGATGGACAGAAGATATTCCGTTGGCTTGTAGAACAGGCAAGTGAGTTTGGTGTTGCTAAGCAGTTGCATGATAAAATTCTCACACTCGACACCCATTGCGATACACCGATGTTCTTCCCTCAGGGAGTTCACTTTGATCATCGCGACTCTCGCATCCTCGTTGATCTTCACAAGATGACTGATGGGCGTCAAGATGCCACTACGATGGTGGCTTATTTGCCGCAACCACAGGAGGGTGAGAGCTTCCGCAGCAAGGTGGAATTTGATGTAGAAACTCCTACGCAGTATGCAGATCTTATCTTCGACAAGATAGGTGATATCGTGGCGCAAAATGCCGAATATTTAGCTTTTGGCCGTACTCCTGCCGACCTGTATGCCAACAAGCGTGCTGGTCGCAAGAGCATCATGCTGGGTATAGAGAATGGATTAGCCCTTCATCACGACCTTGCCAATGTGGAGCATTTTGCCAAGCGTGGTATTGTCTATATCACCCTTTGTCACAATGGTGATAATGATATCTGTGATAGTGCTCGTGGATGTAACACCCATCATGGGGTGAGTCCCTTTGGCGAGCAGGTCATCCATGAGATGAACCGTTTGGGTGTCATGGTAGACCTCAGTCATGGTGGCGAGAAGAGTTTCTATGATGCGCTCGACATCAGCCGTGCGCCCATCGTGTGTAGCCACAGCAGTAGCCGTGCGCTATGTGATGTTCCTCGCAATCTTACCGATGACCAAATGCGTGCTTTGGCTGCTAAGGACGGTGTGGCTCAAACTACACTCTACCATGGATTCCTACGTAAGGACGGTGAAGCCGATATCCGTGATGCGATAGCTCATTTGGAGCATGCCATCGATGTGATGGGTATCGAGCATGTAGGTCTGGGTACAGACTTCGATGGTGATGGGGGCATCCGAGGACTTGCCGATTCCTCAGAGCTGATACTCTTTACTCAGCAGTTGCTGCGTCGCAGATACAGTGAGGCAGATATTGCCAAGATATGGGGAGGCAACTGGCTCAGAGTGATGCAGCAGGTGCAGGATTTTGGTGAGTGAAGAACGGAGAGTGAAGAACGAAGAGTTTATGTGAAAGCCAGTACGAGGGCTTTCTATTAATTTGAGAAGAAATGACCAAAAAAATGAAGATTATATGGGGAGCTGTTGTCGCTGCAGCAGTGATAGGAGGAGCTTATAGCTATAAGAATGCACATCAGGTGTCACCCGACGTGCAGGAAGTGGAAGAGGCTGAGAAACTGAATCCTGTTGGTCCCACCTTTAATGCCGACTCTGCTTTAGCCTTTTGTGAGGTTCAGTGCGACTTTGGTCCTCGCATCATGAACAGCGAGGCGCACGAGAAGTGTGGCAAGTGGATAGTGGAAAAGTTCAGGCAGTTTGGTTGCGAGGTAGAGACCCAGAAGGCCGACCTCAAAGGCTATGATGGTACGATATTAAAGAACACCAATATCATAGCGCATTACAATCCTAAGGCAACAACACGCATCCTTCTTTGTGCTCATTGGGATAGTCGTCCTTGGGCTGATAACGATCCCGACAGTGCCAACTGGCGTAAGCCTGTCATGGCTGCCAACGATGGAGCCAGTGGCGTGGGAGTCATGTTAGAGATAGCTCGCTTGTTGCAGGCTGATAAGAAACTAAATGCACAAATCGGAGTAGACTTCGTATGTTTTGATGCCGAAGATTGGGGAACACCTCAATGGGCAGATGTACAGGATCAAGGTGACTCATGGGCATTGGGTGCTCAGTACTGGAGTGAGAACAAGTCAGCCGACTACCAGCCTCGTTATGGCATATTGCTTGATATGGTGGGCGGTCAAGGTGCACAGTTCTATCGTGAAGGAATGTCAATGCAGTATGCTTCTTCCATCGTAAAGAAGGTATGGCGTGCTGCCCGTCAGGCGGGTTATGGTAGTTTCTTCCCCAATAGCGATGGAGGCATGATTACCGATGACCATATTCCTGTCAACCAGAAAGCGAAGATACCTACTATCGATATCATTCCTTATTATCCTGACTGTCAGCAGAGCAGTTTTGGTCCTACCTGGCACACCGTGAGCGATGACATGGCTCACCTTGATAAGAACACCCTTAAGGCAGTAGGTCAAACCATTATCCAGGTGCTTTATACAGAAAAATAAAGCCCTGGATATCTAAATCTGTCCAGACTCTACCTGCCTTACCACACGTTCGGTAAGGCGGTCTACACCGTTAGGATCATATTTCTTGGTAAGACTGGCTCCAAAGAGAGAGGCAAAGGCCTGATAGAAGCCAGCACGGATAGGGCCGAGAAATGCCTGTATCAGTTGGTAGGACGACGAGTTGCACTCGCGGTAAACCAACTTGATGCATAGTTTGCCTTGAGCGTAGGTAAGTTTCTTCATGCGCGGCGTGTACTCTCGCTTAATGTCCTTCTCCACCCGTTTCATGTGCTCGTCCTTGGCCTTCTTATTGGGAAGGGTTTCCAGATAAGCGCCTGTTTCTAATATAATCTGTCTTACCTCCTTGGCGATGGGTAAGACTTTTTTTACGTTGAAAACCAAGCGGTTGTATGCCATACGCTGTTTGGCGTCCTTGAACTCAGGTTCAGGATAGACGTATACCTTATTGACCTCTACATACTGAACGCTGTCTTTGTCTAACAACACCTTGCCCACCTTCACCATGGGGTCGAAGGTAGGAGCATCCATGTCCACATCTCTGTCTTCAGGGTTCTGTGCATCGGGATTGTTGTTCTGCGCCCTTGTTGGCATCGAGTAAGTGGCAAGTATAGCACAGCATAGTATGAGCAAAAGTTTTCTCATCTTTCTTGATTTAAATGTTGTTTGAACGGCTTTCTAACCATATTCGAGGCATAGCCGTCCTTGGTGATTTCTGAGCGCAAAAGTAACGATTATTTCCCATTTAATGAAAAATATAGGTCATTTTATTCTTCTTTTTCATTATTTCACAGTACCTTTGTCACATTCTCTATAACATAACCTACTAAAAACGAATTAAATGAAAGTACTGGTTGTATCAGTCTTATTAACCTTCTGTATGCCTTGCTTCCTTTGCGCGCAGGAAGTTAAGACTACGACCTCACTTTGGCAACAATATCTTGATGACCTGAGCGAGTTGGATGATTTTGAAGGGCAGACCTGGGAGGAGTACGAAGACGTACTGCACCAACTGGCCGAACATCCCATCAATATCAATACCGCCACCACCGATGATTTGCAGCGAATCCCTTTTCTTACAGCCCAGCAGATAGAGGACATCGAGGCTTACATCTATCAGTATGGCGCTCTAAAGAGTTTGGGCGAACTGGCTATGATAGAAAGTATTTCTTGGTATCAGCGTAGGCTGTTAGGATGCTTTGTCTATGCTGGCGAGGTTAAGAAGAGAAGTTTTCCTACTTTACAGCAGATAGCTCGATATGGAAAACACGAAGTGATGGGTATGATGAAAATACCTCTCTATGAGCGCAAAGGTGATGCCGATGGTAGTTATTTAGGGAGCAAATACAAGCATTGGATACGTTACCAATTTCATTATAGCGATCGTGTTAAGTTGGGGTTTACAGGGTCCAAAGATGCAGGAGAACCTTTCTTTACCAAAGGCAATGGAGCAGGCTATGATTTCTATTCTTTTTATTTTCAAATACGCAAATGGGGTAGGTTGAAGAACCTTACCATAGGTCGTTACCGATTGCACGAAGGTATGGGCTTGATACTCAACAACGACTTTTCGTATGGCAAGTTATCTACACTCTCGGCGTTGGGGCGTAACAGCAACGTGATACGAGTTCACTCTTCTCGCTATGCTGCCAATTATCTACAGGGAGCTGCAGCTACGGTGACGATAGCTCCTCGGCTCGACCTCACAGGCTTTGTTTCCTACCGCAAGATAGATGCTGCGCTGAAGAATGGGGGCATACAGACGATTCTCCAGACGGGTCTGCATCGCACAGATAAGGAGATGGCCAAGAAGGATGTGGCTTCTACATTCCTTGCAGGAGGCAATATCCACTGGCGTACAGGAGGATTTCATGTCGGTGCAACTGGTTTTTACAATTCTTTCTCACTACCTCTTACCCCTAATCGTAATCTACTCTATAAGCGCTTTGCCCCCGTAGGGAGTGCTTTCTGGAATGCCAGTATCGATTATGGTTATGTATCCCCCAAATGGGTGATGCAAGGCGAGACTGCTACAGGCTCGTGTGGCACCGTGGCTACGGTCAATGCGATGAGTTACGTTTTCTCTCATCGTTTCTCCTTGGTGGCTCTTCAGCGTTTTTATCCTTATCGCTATTATTCACTCTATGCCAACGCTTTTTCCGATGGTACAGACGTGCAAGACGAGAGTGGTGTGTATGTCGGTGGCAACTGGTCGCCTACAGACAAGTGGAATGTGACGGCTTACACGGATGTAGCTTATTTCGCCTGGCCTAAATTTGGTACATCGAGCAGTACACATAGTTGGGATAATCTGATTAGTGTTACCTTTCGCCCGACAAACAGACTTTCCCTAAATACTCGTTATCGCTATAAGGACAAGCAAGATGTACAGACACAGCGCATAAGGTTGACAGCGACGTATGGAGGGCATAGCTGGAGTAGTCGTACCCAGTGTGATGTGAGTGGTGTTAGTGAGGCTACCGAGCGTAGTTATGGTTGGATGGCATGTCAACAGTTGAGTTACAGCTGTCGCTGGCTCCGTCTTTCAGGTATGGTGGGTTATTTTCATACCGATGATTTCGCATCACGCATCTATGCCAGCGAACCAACATTACTCTATGGTACTCACTTCTCCAGTTTCTTTGGACAAGGAATGCGCTGTGTGCTGATGGCTCGCACCGATGTGGGACATCATCTTACAGCCCTCTGCAAGTGGGGTGGCACCAAATATTTTGATCGCAATCACATCTCTTCGGGATTACAACAGATAGATGGTTCGATGCAGGCAGATGTCGAAATACAGGTGAAATGGAAGTGGTAAGGCAAAATACGTTGTCAAATATTTGCTTATTACGTGATTTTTAACTAATTTTGCCAACTGTATTATAAGCATATTACAAGTAGAATAAGTAAATATAGTAAAACGTGAAACTCAAGAGAAATTTATTAATTTCGCCCCTTTGTTTTATCATCAACATGGCGATGGTATACATCGTTTATGAAATATGTCGACTGGTGTTCTTGGCAGTCAACTGGAGTATGTTTTCGGATGCGCTTACTTGGCAGGCCTTTGGCGAAATGCTTGTGGGCGGTTGGTTCTTCGACACTTCAGCCATTCTTTATACCAACGCACTCTATGCGCTCATGATGCTTTTCCCTATCCACTACAAGGAGAGTTCCCTGTATCAGAAGGTAGCCAAATGGGTTTTTGTGGTGGTGAATGCCTTGAGCATAGTGGCCAATCTTACCGATTGCGTGTACTTCCAGTACACTACCCGTCGCACCACAGTAACCGTGTTCTCGGAATTTAAGAACGAGAACAACTTAGGTAGCATCTTTGGTGTAGAGCTTTTGCGCCATTGGTATTTAGTACTCATCGGTGTGGCGTTGATAGTTGCGTTGTGGTATTTTTATCGTATGCCTAAGGGTGAGCGCCCCGAGGCAATGAAGCGCCCTTACAGGTTGAAACCTATGGCAAGATATTATGCAGCACAGACCGTTTGTCTTGTTGTCTTTGTGCCTTTCTGTGTTGCAGGTATGCGAGGCGGATTCACCACAGCTGTTCGCCCTATTACCATCAGCAATGCTAATCAGTATGTGGAGCGCCCGCAAGAGGCAGCCATCGTGCTCAATACTCCATTCTCGCTCATCCGTACTATTGATAAACCGATCTTTGAGGTGCCAAACTACTATACAGAGAAGCAACTTGATGCCATCTATTCGCCTATTCATCATCCTTCTGATACGCTGGTGAAGCGCAAGAAAAACGTAGTGGTGATCATTATAGAAAGCTTTGGCCGTGAGTATATTGGTGGCTTCAACAAGTGGCTGGAAAACGGCAAGTACAAGGGATATACTCCTTTTGTTGATTCTCTGATGCAGCATAGTGCCACCTATCTTTATTCCTACTGCAATGGTAGAAAGAGCATCGACGGCATGCCCAGTATCTTATCGAGCATTCCGATGTTTGTGGAGCCGTTCTTCCTTACCCCGGCATCCATGAACAATGTGAGTGGCTTGGCTGGCGAGTTGAAGAAGAAAGGCTATTATTCAGCCTTCTTCCATGGGGCAGAGAATGGTTCGATGGGATTCCAGGCATTTGCCCGCACCACGGGATTCACCGATTATTTCGGTCGTACGGAATACAATGCCGATAAGCGATTTGATGGCGACAAGGATTTTGATGGAACCTGGGCCATCTGGGATGAGCCTTTCATGCAGTTTTATGCTACCAAGATGGGCGAGATGAAACAGCCTTTCATGACTGCTCTCTTCACAGCATCGTCGCATCATCCGTATATCATCCCCGACGAGTATAAGAAGGTATTCCCAGAAGAAGGTATAGTTATCCATAAGTGTATTCGTTATACCGATCAAGCTTTACGCAAATTCTTTGCCAAGGCGAAGACTATGCCTTGGTACAAGAATACGCTTTTCGTTATTACTTCCGACCATACGAATTTGAGCGATCATGCATACTATCAGACCGACTTAGGTGGTTTCTGCTCGCCTATCATCTTCTTCGACCCAAGTGGTGAGTTTAAGCCAGGTATGCGTGATGCCATCGCCCAGCAGATAGATATCATGCCTACGGTGTTGAGTTATTTGGGGTACGACAAGAAGTATGTGGGCTTCGGCATCGACCTGCTCACTACACCAGCCAAGGATACATGGGCTGTAAACTATATCAATGGTTTCTATCAGTATGTCAAGGGCGACTATCTGTTGCAGTGGGACGGTCAGAAGACCAAGGCGATGTACCGTTTCCGTACCGACTTGTTGCTGAAGAACAATGTGGCAGACAAGGAGCCTAAGGTGCGACAAGAGATGGAACGACAGGTGAAAGCCATCATACAGTCGTACATGGAACGCATGACACAAAATCGTTTGGTCTATGCCAATGAGAATAACAAAAAGTAGTAAACAACAAGAAAAAGCAAAGATATGAGAATCGTTCTGTTTTGCGAGAATAAGTATGCCATCGACATACTCAACCCGATACAGGAACATGTGACAAGTCAACACTTGCCACACGAGGTGCTGTGGTACATTCATCAACCCAAAATAGACAAGTTTGCCTATGCCGACAAAGTGAGATGGACAAACTCCATACAGGAGGTATACGACTTTTCGCCCGAAGCCATCTACGTGCCTGGCAATATCGTGCCCTATTATCTTCCAGGTGTCAAGATACAGGTCTTCCATGGTTATGCTGCAGAGAAGAAAGACCACTGGATTATACGTCGCTACTTTGACACCTACTTTACACAGGGTCCTTACTTCACCTCGCACTTCAAGGCATTGTCACAGAAATATGGAGACTTTGAAGTGTTGGAGACAGGATGGCCTAAGCAAGACTGGATTAAGGCTCATCTGCACAAGTATGATGCAGAGCGCGACCAACTGCTTAGTAAGAGCGGTAAGAAGACCATCATTCTCTACGCACCCACCTTCTCGCCTAAGCTCACATCGTTGCCTTATATCAAGGAGCAGCTTGGCAGACTGGCAGAGGAGCGCAACGCCTTGGTGCTGATGAAGTTTCATCCCCTTACCCGCCAAGAGTGGGTAGATGAGTATCGCGACTGGGCAAGCGAAAGGAAAGATGTCATCTTCATTGACAAGGGTGAGAATGTCACCAAATATCAGCTGATGTCTGATGTACTTATCAGCGATACATCTTCCACCATCTATGAGTTTCTGTTGCTCTCTCGACCTGTCATTACTTTGGGAACAATCTCTAAGGACATTTACTGGGAGAACATCACTGAGCCATCGCAACTCATATCGGCATACGACCATGCACTTACTGATCCAGAGGCCATTGCTAAACGCCAGTGGATAGTAGACAATTACGACCCCTATCTCGATGGTCATGTGTGTCAACGTATGTTGGAAGGAGCTGAAGACTATATCCGTCGTCATGGAGTGCCAGCCAAGCGTAAACTCAACTTGTGGCGCAAATATACCAGCATCAAGACATTTGGAAATATCAAACGAAGTAAATAATAATATTTTCGCATATACGAAACAAATAAAATAAAGATATGCTAAACTTTACAGTAGGTCCTGTGATGGCAAGCGAAGAGGTAAGAGCCATCGGCGCCGAACAGGTGCCTTATTTCAGAACAGCGGAGTTCTCTGCTGTCATGAAGGAAAACGAGAGTCTGATTAAAACCTTTGCTAAGGCTTCTGATGACGCACGTGTTGTGTTTATTACAGGTTCAGGCACAGCCTCTATGGAGGCAGTGGTGATGAACTGCTTCACTCCTGCTGACAAGTTGTTGGTTGTGAATGGAGGTAGCTTCGGTCATCGTTTCGTTCAACTGTGCCAGATACACGATATACCTTATACAGAAATCAAGTTGGAGACGGGCAATCCGTTGACAGCCGAAGAGCTGAGCGCCTATGAGGGACAAGGGTATACGGGTTTTCTTGTTAATCTTCATGAAACCTCAACGGGTGTTCTCTACGACATAAAGATGATCAGCGACTTCTGTCATCGCAACCAAATGTTCTTGGCAGTTGACTCCATCAGTTCGTTCCTTGCCGATCCATTTGACATGCAGGCATTAGGCGTCAACGTGATGATAACAGGTTCGCAGAAAGCTCTGGCTTGTCCTCCGGGCATATCGGTTATCGTTCTCGATGCTGAGGCTCAGAAGCGAGTGGAAGCCCACCAGGTGAAGTCGATGTACTTCGACCTGAAGGACGCCCTGAAGAATGGCGAGCGTGGACAGACTCCCTTTACACCTGCAGTCGGAACATTGTTGCAGATCAATGCCCGGCTGAAGGAGATAGAGCGCAACGGAGGCGTGGAGAGCGAGAACCGCAGAATGAAAATGTTGGCAGAAGACTTCAGAAGCAAGATCAAGGACTTGCCATTCACCATCGTGTCGAAGTCGATGTCGAATGCTGTCACTCCGCTCCATCCGCTCCATGCGTCGGCCTACGACATCTTTCTGAAACTGAAGGATGAGTATGGCATCTGGGTATGCCCTAATGGTGGCGACATGGCAGAGAAGGTGTTCCGTGTGGGACATCTCGGACATCTCTCTCCCGAAGACAACACGACCTTGGTCAATGCTCTAAAAGATTTACAGGCCAAAGGAATGTTATAGTCTTTGTGTCTTTGCTCCTCCGTTTCCTTAACTCCTTTAACTCGATAAACAACAACAAATGGTAAAAGTCATCACATACGGAACCTACGACCTGTTGCATTACGGTCATATTCGCCTCTTGGAGCGTGCCAAGGCATTAGGCGATTATCTCATCGTGGGTGTTACCTCCGACACTTTCGATCGTGAACGAGGTAAAATCAATGTACAGCAGTCGCTCATGGAGCGTGTTGAGGCTGTACGTGCCACAGGTTTGGCTGACGAGATAGTCATCGAAGAATACGAAGGTCAGAAGATTGACGACATCAAACGACTCGACGTAGATATCTTCACAGTAGGCTCCGACTGGAGGGGCAAATTCGACTATCTTAATGCTTATTGTCGCGTGGTATATCTCGATCGCACCAGTGGCGTGTCGAGCACCGAGATACGGTCAGAGCAACAGGTGGTGCGCTTAGGATTGGTGGGTGAGTCGCCCATCCTTAACAAGATAGAGCGCGAAAGCCAGTATGTGAATGGTCTGGAGGTAGGTAAGGTGTTTACACTCAATGATACCTATCTCTCCGAACGTCTTCAGTCAGCAGAGCATCAGACAACCTCTTTTCAAGAACTGTTGGACGATAGTGATGCGCTCTATGTTATTTCGGCTCCTGAGAAGCATTACGCTCAAATCAATGAGGCGCTGCAGAAGGGTAAGCACGTACTGTGTGAGTCGCCCGTCACCATGGCAACAGAACAATGGGAAGAGTTGAGGCAACTGGCTGAAGACAAGCACTTGGTATTTATGGACGCCATCAAGACCGCTTATTCTGTGGCTTACTATCGTCTTCTGCTATTGGCAAAGGGAGGCATCATAGGCGACATTATGTCAATAGATGCAACCTGTACCAGTCTGGTAGATTTCGATCCTACACAGGATTCTCGTAAGAGCCTCTATGAGTGGAACAGCATCTGTGCCTGGGGACCTACAGCACTCTTGCCCATCTTCCAGTTGTTGGGTACTGATTTTGCCTCTAAGCAGATCACTACTCACTTCTTAGACGAGAATCAGAAGTATGATGCTTTTACCAAGATTTCCTTTGTCTATCCTCATGCTGTAGCTTCGCTCAAGGTGGGGCAAGGTGTCAAGTCGGAAGGTTCGCTTGTCATTTCTGGAACCAAGGGCTATATCTATGTGCCAGCTCCTTGGTGGAAAACAGATTACTTTGAGGTAAGATACGAGAATCCGCAGAACAACAAGCGCTATTTCTATCAGTTGGATGGTGAGGGCTTGCGTTATGAGCTTCTTTCCTTTCTCAAGGCCATCCGCACTGGTAAGGACTTTTCCTATGTGTCGGGCGATATATCAAGATGTATCATCCATCTTATCTCCGATTTTGAGGCACGAAAGGATATGATTGTTATCTGATATGGATGTTATCCTTCTTGCATCTTATCTCAACTGGAAGAATTTAAATTGCAGCGCGTTGCAAATTTAAAGGATACTTGAAAGGAAAATGCAGTGCACTTCATTTTTTTTGCTTATGATAGAACGTACAGAGAAAATCCATGCTTGGCATCAAACTGCATTATGTCTTAGGTAGTTTTAGAAGGAAATAAAATATAAAAAGATAAATGGATATGAGCAATAATAAGATATCAGTAGTGATCAATACTTACAATGCTTCGCAGCATTTGGCACGAGTGCTTGAAACCGTCAAAGACTTCGACGAGATAGTGATTTGCGACATGGAAAGTACCGATGATACTTGCGACATAGCAAAGCGATATGGATGTAAGATTGTTGTTTTCCCGCGTGGCAACTATCAAATCTGTGAGCCCGCACGTCAAACTGCCATTGATGCTGCTTCTCATAAATGGGTCTTTGTAGTGGATGCTGATGAGTTGGTTCCTATGCAGTTAAAGGATTATCTTTATGGTTTGATAGCTCATGAAGATGTTGCCCAGGGATATTATGTTCCAAGAAAAAGTAAGTTTATGGGGCGGTTTATGCATTGTTTCTATCCAGATTATCAACTTCGTTTTTTTATAAAAGAAGGTACTGTTTGGCCTGCTATCATTCATGCAGATCCGATTATTCAAGGCAGAATTGATAA
>ERZ1026894.293-NODE-293-length-39070-cov-23.545636_pt1 | contig 39070 bp, 30 predicted proteins | sample MGYA00380177_ERZ1026894 | MGnify/ENA primary metagenome ERZ1026894 (study PRJEB33269, sample SAMEA4719813) | human gut metagenome | biome: human-associated habitat; feature: organic feature; material: feces | place: Cameroon | collected 2013-10 ... | reverse complement strand
ACGAACTGCGTATTCTGCAGGTGGGCAACGTATTGGTTTCACCTGATATCATCACTGAAAAATTCTGTTGCGACCTTGATGCCTGCAAGGGTGAGTGCTGCATCGAAGGCGATGCGGGAGCTCCTGTTACCCTGGATGAAATCATGGAGATAGAGGATGCGCTCGATGTGGTTTGGGATGATCTCTCGGCTTCTGCCCAGGCTATCATTGATAAGCAGGGTGTGGCTTATACCGATATTGAAGGCGATTTGGTAACGAGCATTGTGAATGGTAAGGATTGTGTGTTTACCTGCTATCAGGACTTGAAAGACTTAGGCGATGGACATACGATTCCGAATTGTTGTCTCTGTGCCTTGGAACGTGCTTATCGCGAAGGCAAGTCGAAGTTCAAGAAGCCTATCTCCTGTGCCTTGTATCCAATCCGTGCCAAGGATTTCGGCAACGAGGTGTATGGCATCAACTATAACAAGTGGCGCATCTGCAAGGATGCCATCAAGAAGGGTGAGGAGTTGAATCTTCCGGTTTATAAGTTCCTGGAAGGTCCGCTGATTGAGAAATTTGGCAAGGAATGGTATGATGAGCTTTGCGAAGTGGCAGAGCAATTGCTTGCCGACTTGGAAGATTAATAAAAAAAGAGATTTCGAAAAGCTCTTGGGCTTATTCCGAAATCTCTAATCCTTCAATATGGACTATATCGCTCTTTTTGAATCTTCCGTTCCAGGTAATCGTATAGATTCTTCTGTTCTGAAATTTGAAACGGAAGAAAGCCTGTTCATCCAATTCCCCGTTGCAAATGTATTGATAACCATTGATGTGCAGCTTGGTGCCTCTGTGGGCATCTCGCAGAGTGAGGCGGATGGTGCCATGGAAAGGGCGACCGAAGTCGATGTTGTAACCACCCAGGGAATCTGTAAACGTACATACGGGGTCCAATACATTATATAATGTGTTCTCTGCCTTGAAAACCTTGTAGTCTTTGTATTCCTTATATCCTTTGTCTTCTTGGCGAGGTTGACCATCTGGTTTGTCTTCGCTTTCTGCTGAATCCATACTTCCTGTGGGATGAATCCAGCCGTAGGGCTCATATTCTTCCGATTTCCATGCCAGCGTGTTGGTTCTTCCGTCAAAGCGCTCGATGGTGCCATGGGTGCAGTCTCTCAACTGTCGGCAGTACCATTTTCCGTCTGCCTGATGATAGAATGAGGTGGTGTCCTGATTCCATCCGTAAAACTCCAATGAAAGCTGTTTGCCGTGACTCGGTTTGCCTTCAGGTGAATACCATACGGCAATGACGTTCTCGCCGCTTCGCAGATATTTCGTGATGTCGATGGTGCGGTTGAGCAAGGTGCTATCCTTGATGCCGTCAAACTTCACGCTTCGGGTTACGTTTCTTTCGTTTACATAGAGGCGGTAGCTTCCTGTGCTGGCAATGCTGAGCGATGCCTGCAGGGGGCGACCTTCCAGAAGATAACGCTGTCGGAATAATACTTCGGCAGAGTCACTGGGAAGGGGATACGAAATCCAATGGGTACCGAACTCCTGTGCATGGGAGCTCAGTACCCAGAGTATTGAAAAGATGAGAGTAGTTAAATATCTCATTGCTTTGTTTCTGTCTTTTAATCCAGTTTCTTAAAACCGATGTGATTCTTGTTATTTGATAATCTTTGTTTCTCCAGTCTTGAAGGAGAGGACTTTCTGCTTGCCATTGTAGTTGATGGTAAGATTTCCTCCGTTCTTGCTGGTGATGCTGGCGCGGGTCAGCTTGCCATTGTTCCAGGCAAGCGATACGCCATAGTTGCCACGGGCTTTCAGACCTTTCATCTCGCCTGCCTTCCATTCCTGCGGAAGGGCAGGGAGCAAGTCCATCGTCTCGCCATCGCATTGCATCAGCATCTCGCATACACCTGCTGTGCCTCCGAAGTTGCCATCTATTTGGAAAGGTGGATGGGCATCAAAGAGGTTGGGGTAGGTGCCACCGCTGCGGTGCTTGCTGTCCTTGTAAACTTCTGGGCTTACGTAGGTGAGCAGCTTGCGGTATATCTGGTAAGCTTTGTCGGCACGATGCAGACGAGCCCAGAGGTTGATTCTCCAGCCTGTACTCCAACCGGTGGAGTTATCGCCCTTGATTTCCAAAGTCTTGGTTGCGGCAGCTGCAAGTTCCGGAGTCTTGTTTACCGAAATCTGGTGGAACGGATAGAGTCCGAGCAGGTGCGACTGGTGTCGATGATGCCAATCCTGGTCGTCCCAATCGTGATACCATTCCAGCAGATTGCCTCGCTTGCCGATGTGGTAAGGGCGCAGACGATTGAGAGCTGCTTGCAACTGCTGCTGATAATCGCTGTCGATGCCCAGGGCTTTGGCTCCCTTGATGGTGTTCTTGAAGAGCTCGCGGATGATAGCAAGGTCGGCGGTACCGCCATAAAAACTGCTGCCACGGTAGCCCTTATCGGTGATGTAGTCAGCCTCTGGCGATGTGCAAGGGGCGGTAATCAGCTCGTTGGGGTTGTGTGGGTTCGGGATGAGCCACGCAAGCAGGAAGTCGGCTGCACCCTTCATCAGCGGGTAGGCGGTGGTGCGAAGATATTCTGTATCGCGGGTATAGTCGTAGTGATCCCAAAGGGTTTCTACGAGCCAGGCTCCACCCATCGCCCAGTTGCTCCATTGTGGACTCTCGTTTCCGGTTCCCACAGGATTGCTCATCGCCCAGGCGTCTGTATTGTGTCCGGCGCACCATCCCTTATCGATGCCATAGAAGTGCTGGGCATTGTGTCGGCCTGTCACCGACATGCCTTCAACCAATCCGTCTACTGGGGCAACCAGTTCTGGGAGGTTGGTGACTTCTGCCGGCCAGTAATTCTCTTCCAGGTTGATGTTGATGGTATAGTTGCCGCGCCATGGCGAATAGAGGGCTGGTGCCCAGAGTCCCTGCAGGTTGGCTGGCACGCCCTTGGTTCTACTGCTGCTGATGAGCAGGTATCTGCCATACTGGAAATAGAGCTGTTCCAGATAAGGATTGCTCTCGTGGTTGTCGCTGTAGGCAAGCAACTGTCTGTCGGTAGGGCGGGTGGCATCAAACCTGGCTCCTTTCAGGCTCAAGCTTACTCTATCAAAGAGCTTCTTGTAGTCAGCGATGTGGCGTTGCTTGAATTCATCGTATGTAAAGTTGGCGAGATGCCAGGCATCATCGGCTACGTTCTCGATGTATGGAGCTCCTTCCTTCACGGGATGCTTGTCGAAGCCGTTGTAACTTGTTTCGTTGATGAGATAGATGATAGCCTCGCTTACATCCTTCAGATGGAGTACGGAATCGCTTGCCCACACCTTTCCGTCGGTGTTCTTTACCTGAAGCATGGCACAGTAATGCGTACTGTTGGCTTCATCTCCGAGAACATGTCCCGTCATGGTGAGCTGTCCTCTGGATGCTTTCACCTGATGGGGGATGAGGGAGGTGAGGGAGATGTCGCTGTTGATGGCTCGCTTTTGGGAAGCACTCAGCTTGATGGCAATCATCTTGTCGGGATGAGAAGCAAAATACTCTTTGGTGTATTGGATGCCGTTGCGCCTGTAACGAACAGTAGCCAGGGAATTGTCGAGGCTCAGTTCGCGGTAATAATCCGTAAACTCGCCTTGGTTGCAGTCTTTGATGTTGATCATGCCCAGTGGCTGATAGAACTCCGAGTTATGGCCTTGCACATAGTGCTGCAGGGAATCGGCAGTCTTGTAATCCTCCTTGAACAGCGCCTCTCTGATTTTCGGAATCCACTTGTAGGCTTCGCCACCTTCGTTGGGATTCACGGGCACGCCCGTCCAGAGGGTGATGTCGTTGAGCTGGATGGAGTCGTTGTTGGCTCCACCGTAAACCAGCGCACCCAGTTTGCCATTGCCTAGCGGCAGTGACTCTTCGAAGGCGTATGCAGGCTTGTTGTACCACAGCTTGTTGGGCAATGGCCCTTTACTTACTGTTGCCGCCTGATTGCTCAGAAAGCCTGAGGCAGCTAGCGCAAACGTGAAAAGCAGATGCTTCATAAATCCTGTTTTGTTAGTTGTTAAAATATGATGCCTGAGGTTGCGGTTCCTTGGAGGGCAGCAACCTAAAAAAGGGGGAAGACTCCTGTTGAGTCTGCCCCCAATATGTTCGTGTTAACTTTAAGCGTCGATATTGGCGTAAGTAGCGTTCTGCTCGATGAACTCACGGCGTGGCTCCACGTCGTCGCCCATCAGCATAGAGAAGATCTCGTCTGCCTGAGCTGCATTCTCAATGGTCACCTGCTTGAGCAAGCGTGTAGAAGGGTCCATGGTGGTTTCCCAAAGCTGCTCTGGGTTCATCTCACCCAAACCTTTGTATCGCTGGGTGTGGATATTCTTGTCTTCTGTGCCGTCGCCATACTTGTCGATGAAAGCCTGGCGCTGCTGCTCGGTATAGCAGTATTCGCTCACCTTGTTGCGGTATGTACACTTGTAGAGAGGTGGGGTTGCGATATACAAGTGACCTTCCTCAATAACCTTTGGCATGAAGCGATAGAAGAGAGTCATGATCAGAGTGTCGATGTGTGAACCATCGACATCGGCATCGGTCATGATGATAATCTTGTCGTAGCGCAACTTGTCGGTGTTTGCCTCCTTGCTGTCTTCGCCATCCACTCCGAAGCGGACACCAATACTCTGGATGATGTTCATCACAGACTCAGCCTCGAAGACCTTATGCCACTGAACCTTCTCTACGTTCAGAATCTTACCACGCAATGGGAGGATAGCCTGGCGGAAACGGTCGCGGCCCTGCTTGGCTGAACCACCAGCGGAATCACCCTCGACGAGGAAGATTTCGCATTCCTTAGGATCCTTCATAGAGCAGTCGGCGAGCTTACCAGGCAGACCTCCACCAGTCATGAAGTTCTTGCGCTGTACGCTCTCGCGTGCCTTGCGGGCAGCGATACGTGCTGTTGCAGCCAATACCACCTTCTCGCAGATGCGCTTAGCCTCGTCTGGATGCTCCTCCAGGTAATCAGACAAAGCCTCGTTTACAGCCTGCTGAACGGCACCCTGTACCTCGCTGTTACCGAGCTTGGTCTTGGTCTGACCCTCAAACTGAGGTTCAGCTACCTTGATAGAGATAACGGCAGTAAGACCCTCGCGGAAGTCTTCTGGTGCAATCTCTACCTTTGCCTTCTCAATCTGCTTGGAGATGGCTGGGTCAGCTTCTGCGTAAGCCTTCAGGGTACGGGTCAACGCCATGCGGAAACCTGTCAGGTGAGTACCACCCTCGATGGTGTTGATGTTGTTGACGTATGAGTGGATATTCTCTGAATAGTCTGTGTTGTACATCACGGCAATCTCAATAGGAATACCCTGCTTTTCTGTCTTCAGATAAATGACGTCGTCGAAGAGGTGAGTGCGATGGCGATCTACGTAGCGGACGAATTCCTTCAAACCGTCCTTGGCATGGAATACCTGCTCCTTGGTCTTGCCTTCCTCGTCTGGGCGCAGATCTTTCAAGGTAATCTTGATACCTGCGTTGAGGAATGCCAACTCGCGCATACGGTTGGCGATGATGTCCCACTTATAGACTGTGTGGGTGAAGATGGTTGGGTCTGGCCAGAACTGCTGGCGTGTACCGCGCTTGTTGGTCTCGCCTACCACCTTAACCGGATAGAGAGGCTTACCCTTCTCATATTCCTGCTGGTAGATTTTGCCGCCACGGAACACCTGTGACAACATGTGGGTAGAAAGTGCGTTTACACAACTAACACCCACACCGTGCAAACCACCAGATACTTTGTAGGAACCCTTGTCGAACTTACCACCGGCATGGAGCACGGTCATTACGACTTCGAGGGCTGATTTATGGAGTTTCTCGTGCATATCCACAGGGATACCACGACCATTATCTTCTACGGTGATGGAGTTATCTTCGTTGATGGTTACCTCGATGTCGGTACAGTAACCCGCCATCGCCTCGTCGATAGAGTTATCGACGGTCTCGTTTACCAAGTGGTGAAGACCCTTTTCGGAGATGTCACCAATATACATCGCCGGACGTTTGCGAACAGCCTCCAAGCCTTCGAGAACCTGGATGTTACTCGCAGAGTAATTATTTGCGTTGTTTTGATTTTCTGCCATTTTTAGAATTGTCTTATTTCCGTGCAAAGATACTAAAAAAAGCTGAGATTCAGAAGGTTTTCTTTGTGAAAAATAGCGAAAAAAACAAGAAAACGTGAAGTTTTCAAATATGTAGAAGAAATAGGGGAAAAAAGAGGATAAAACGTGCTGTTTCCGATAACAAAATAGGGAAGGAAAACATACTTTGGAAAACAAGAATAAGGCTGCAATCCTCTTGAAAGGAATGCAGCCTTATTTATGTCTTTTGCTTTGACTTATAAGTTAGGCCAACTTTGCGATGTGCTGAGTAAGACCAGACTTCAAGTTAGCAGCCTTGTTCTCATGAATAACGTTGATCTTAGCCAACTTGTCTAAAAGCTTCTGAACTGTAGGATAGAGCTTTGCAGCCTCTTCCTTGTCAGACATGTTGCGCAACTTGCGGACAGCATTGCGCATAGTCTTTGCATAATACTTATTGTGCAAAGCCTTCTTCTTGTCCTGACGGATTCTCTTGATTGATGATTTGTGATTTGCCATCTCTATGTTTATATTTTTTTATTCTTTTTAATGTTTGTAGTCCCTAGCAGAGTCGAACTGCTCTTTAGAGAATGAAAATCTCTCGTCCTAACCGATAGACGAAGGGACCATTGCTTATTTGCGGGTGCAAAGTTACTACTTTTTTTCGAATCTCACAAATTTTTTCGGGAAAATTTTCGCTAAATGCTTGTTTTTTTGTAATTTTGCCCTGTTTTTAAACAATTATAGACAAAATGGAAGTAAAAACTAGAGCCATTGTGCTGCAAACGATTAAATATGGTGATGCACAGCTTATCGTGGATTTCTTCACGGAAAAGTTGGGCAGACTATCTTTTATGGTTAAAATTCCCAAATCTTCCAAGTCGAAGATGAAGCGACAGCTGTTCCAGCCCCTGATGTTGCTGAACCTGGAGTTTGACCATCGTCCGAAAGCAAGTCTGCAACGAATCAGGGATGTTGCCATCTCCTCTCCATTCGTGGATATTCCCTTCTCGCCGTTTAAGTTGGCGATGTCGATGTTCCTGGCTGAGCTCCTGGGGCAGGCCACCCGCAACGAACAGGCTAACATGCCTTTGTTCTCGTTTATAGAGGAAAGTGTCTTGTGGCTCGACCGTGCCAGAGAGGGCTTTGCCAACTTTCACATTGTCTTCATGGTTCGCCTTACCTTCTTCCTGGGCTTCTCTCCGAACCTGGAAAGTGGAGTCACGGGCGATTACTTTGACTTAGAGGAGGGTCGCTTTGTTTCCTTCGTGCCTACGCATACACATTATTTAAATAAGGAGGATTCCCTGCGTATGGTGAGCCTGTTCAGGTTGAGCTATGAAACAATGCACCTCTATACAATGTCCCGAATGGATCGGAACCGCTGTATAGAGGTGATATTGCAATATTATAAGATTCATGTTCCGGGATTCCCGGAACTGAAAAGCTTTTCTGTTCTGAAGGAACTCTTTGCCTAGTCTTTCCCCCTTTCCCCTTTCCTTGTGGCAAGGGGATGAGGGGGGGGGCTTCATCATGAGATAGGGCAGTTAGGCGAAGCTGATAACTCCCTGAATAGAGTCGTTATCGTCTTTTTTCTTAGCCTCTTCCACCTCCACATTGCCTGAAGCCAGGTTGCGGATGTCTTCCAGAGTCTGGCGTGTACGCTTGTAGGTAGGAGTATTCTCTACCTGCAGGATTACATCCTCGTTGTCCAGATCCTCAGGACGGAACAGGAAGATGTGTGGATGACGCTTATACTGCGTAGAGTTGCCGTCTGAACCATAGTAGCGCTCTCTTCGGTTCTGGCGCTCGGCTCTTGTCTCTTCCTCTTCTGCCATGCGGCGGGCTTCCTCCTCCGTATGCTTCTTGATGTGGCGGTTCATGCCCTCCACGTCTTCGAGTCCGAAACCGGTAGCCAGTACGGTTACCTTTACTCGGCTGCCCAGCTCTGGGTCGATGGCAAGTCCCCACTTCAATTCGAAGTCCTCGCCGAATTTCTCCATGAAGTCGTTCACGTCGTTCATCTCATCCATGGTCAAACCAGGGTTGTCCTTCTTCTCGCTGGCGAATGCGATGCTCAGCAGAATCTTCTTAGAGTTGAATACGTCGTTGTCGTTGAGCAATGGTGAATTCAAGGCATCTTCGATGGCCTTCTTCACACGACCTTCGCCCTCACCGTATCCTGTACTCATGATGGCAACACCACCATCCTTCAATACGGTCTTCACGTCGTTGAAGTCGAGGTTGATGAGTCCGTGAACTGTGATGATTTCTGCGATACTCTTGGCAGCTACGCTCAGGGTATCATCCGCCTTGCCGAATGCATCGAGCACGGCGAGGTCTGGATAAATCTGGCGAAGTCGCTCGTTGTTGATAACCAGCAGGGCATCAACGTGCTTTGACATTTCCTCAACGCCATCCAGCGCCTGGTCTATCTTCTTTGGACCTTCGAAGCGGAATGGGATGGTAACGATACCTACGGTCAGGATACCCAGTTCCTTGCTCACGCGGGCAATGACAGGGGCAGCACCAGTTCCGGTACCACCACCCATACCTGCGGTGATGAAAGCCATCTTGGTTCCGTCGTTGAGCATGTGCTTGATTTCTTCCAGGGTTTCCTCGGCTGCCTGGCGTGCCTTGGCAGGCTTGTTGCCGGCTCCCAATCCTTCCTTACCCAATTGCAGGTGGACAGGTACAGGAGAATCGTTGAGTGCCTGATTGTCCGTGTTGCACAATACGAAGCTTACGTCGTGGATGCCCTCACGATACATGTGGTTTACGGCGTTACCGCCACCACCACCCACACCAATCACCTTGATGATGCTGTTTTCTTTTTCTGGCTCTCCAAAGTCCAGAATATGTGGAGTATTTCCGTTATCTAGCATAATAGTATAATTCTAAAATGTTATTCTTTCTTATTCTTCCTCTGAGATGGTATCCTTGACGAATTTCTTGAATCCTCTCATAAACTTGTGTACGAGGCTGTTCTCCTTTCTGCGCTTGGCTTCTTCCTCGGCTTCAATCTCAGCCAGGCGTCTTGCTTCCTCTTCCTCCTGTTCCTTCTTGCGGCGAGCCTCTTCCTCTGCCTTCTTCTTGATTTCCTCTGTCTGAACTACGCCCAAACCTGTGGTGTCGTTAGGGTTGCGTGTAGTTCTGTGGGTATCAACGGTAGAAGTGTGGTTGTCGAGATTGTCGAAGAGATCCTGTCCGAATTCGTTGCCGGCACAGTTCATGTCGCCCTTGGCCAGGAGTCCCAGGATGGTGTTCATCATACCGTTGCGGCTGTTGATCTTCTGGTCCTTCGAATTGATGGTCTGGGTAACGAACTTGGCAATGCGCACCTTGTCAATATGCGTATGGTTCTTGAATACCTTGTCGATTTCCGGCATGTTGCTGCCACCACCGGTCAATACGATGCCGCCCATCAGCTTGTCTGAGAATTCCGCAGGAACCTGGAACCAGGCATTCTCCACGATTTCCTCAACGCGAGCCTCTACGATTTCGATGAACTTCTTGCTCTCCACGCTTCTGTCCTTATCTACAGGATAGAGAAGTGCCTGGTCCATATTGGCGATGTCGGTGTATGCCTTGGCGTATTTCAGTTTCATCTTCTCTGCGTCAGCTTCCTCAAGCTGCAGGCAAGTCAGATCCTTGGTGATGTTGTTGCCGCCCAATGGAATGACAGAGAGATGGCGCAATATACCTTTATAATATACGGATACGGTCGTTGTATCAGCACCCAAATCTACGAGCATACATCCTGCACGCTTCTCAGAGTCAGTAAGGACACTGTCTGCCATAGCCAAAGGAGCCAAGTACATCTCTGCAATAGAGATATTGGCGTTTTCGAAGCAAGTGTTGATGTTGTTGTAGAAGTTCTTGCGCCAGAGTATGTTCAGGAAGATACCCTCCAGATGGTTGCACTGTATGCCTACAGGGTCTATCTGATACTGGTTGTCTATCTTGTATTCCTGGGTTGCTGCATCCAGAATCTCCTGGTCTGGATACGTCATGTTGCGGTTGATGTCCATGAGCTCGTTGATCATGTCTTGCGAGATGATGGAAGCTCCAGGCAGATCCTTCACGATGACGTTTTTCAGACTTCTGATAGATCTGCCGCCTACACCCACGTATACCTGGGTGATGTCTTGCTGGAGAATATTCTTCAACTTCTTGATGATGCTGATGAGGCACTGCCCCGTCTTGTCGATGTTATAGATAACACCCTTTCTGATGCAAGAAGATGAATTCTCCTGAACGACAGCAAGTACGGTGATGCTGCCGTCCAAATTCTTCTGACCTGCTATACCTGTCATCTTAGATGAGCCAAGCTCGATAGCTACAATAAATTCCTTTGGCATAGTCCTTATATATTATCTTTTTCTGTTTCTATTTAACCTTAAATTAGCTGTTATGATGCTTTTTGCAAATAATCTGGTTGTCAAACTCGATATTGATGTATGAGTATTTGTTCCAGCCAGCCTGAGATAGTCCATATTTGTAGAATTTCTCCAATCGGTCCATCTTTTTGTTGATGAACGCTTCTACGTCCTTTTCTCTTTTGCTGATGATGTTGCTCTCGGGCAGGTTACCTATATATATAATGTGGTTTCCTACCCGGGGAACTAGTTCGATGCCCCTGTTGGGCAGTACGTTGATCTGCTCAATCTGATTTCTCCAAAGATTGTTCGTCATCAGAGTCTTGCTCACCAGTGAGATATACTTCTGAGCGTACCATTTGTTGATGTTGCCCGTGGCGATGATGATGTCGCTCGTATAGTTGGTGTTCGGCATAATCTGATAATGATCATCTACATAGTAGTCCTCGTTGTTGATGCTCTTGATTCTAACAATTGGCATGCGCTGGGTGAGATAGATATCTACCAGACCTTCCTGGGTCTTGTAGCATTCTGCGGTCTTCACGAAGGGACTGGTTTTCAGTGCCTCCTCTATCATCCTGGAGTTCACTTGGCTGAGTGGCTTCTCCAGGGGGTAGAGCTTCTTCATCTCCAGTCTCTTCTTGATTTCCTTTGCATTCAGAAAGCCATTGGTCATCTCATCCTGTATGTTGATGTTCACCTTGGTGCACACCAGGTTCTTTTCATCAGGTTTGTTAAACTTGGTGAAAGCGAAACCCAGGTAGGTGGCCAATGCCACGTCTAGGGTGATGATGATGGTTTTCTGCCAATTGATATGCATTTACTTCTTTTCTAATATTTCTGTTATTTGAGGAACATAGTTGTCCAGGTCGCCGGCTCCCAGGATGACGAGTACGTCGAAGTCTCGGTTCTTCACCAGGTCGAGTACGTCTTCCTTGTGTATCATGCTCTTCTCTACGCCTGGCTTCAGGTTGTCGTAGATGAGCTTGGATGTTACACCTGGGATAGGCTGCTCACGGGCTGGATAGATGTCGCAGAGGATGACTTCATCGAGAAGACTCAAGCTGTTGGCAAAGTCCTTGTAGAAGTCACGGGTGCGGGTATAGAGGTGTGGCTGGAAGATGGCAGTAATCTTGCGATCTTTGTACAGCTCACGAATGCTCTTCGCACTCTGGTAAATCTCTTTTGGGTGATGAGCGTAGTCGGAGAGGAATACGAGCTTGTCGTTCTTGATCTTGAAGTCGAAGCGGCGGTCCACGCCTCCGTATGTCTTCATTCCGTTGCGCAGCTCATCGGCTGTGCAGCCATTCAACTGTGCCATTGCCATTGCAGCCACACCGTTGGTGATGTTGATTGGCACAGGCTGTCCGAGTTCTACGCCTGTCACGTTCTCGATAGGAGAGATGAAGTCGAATGTGATTCCGCCATTCTCTATCTTGATGTTCTCAGCGTGGAAGTCGCCTTCGTCCTGGCTGTATTCGTATATCTTGACACCGTCCTGCACGTGCTGCTTCATCTCCAGGTCTTTGTGGATGATGAGGGCACCGCCCGGCTGGATCAATTCTGTGTAGTGTCGGAAGCTTTCCAGATAAGCCTCCTTGGTGCCGTAGATGTCGAGGTGGTCTGGGTCGGTAGATGTGATGACGCTCATCCATGGACGCAACCAGTGGAAGCTGCGGTCGAACTCATCTGCCTCGATTACTACGTAGTCGCTCTTGTCGGAGAGGATGTAGTTGGTGCCGTAATTCTTGGAAATACCACCCAGGAAGGCATTGCAATCTACATGGCTCTGGTGCATGATGTGGGCGCACATGGTAGATGTAGAAGTCTTGCCGTGTGTGCCGGCTACGCACAAGCCCTTGTGCGTACGGGTCAGGGTGCCCAGTACCTGAGCACGCTTCTCGATGGTGAAGCCGTTTTCATGGAAGAAAACCAGCTCCTTGTGCTCTGCTGGGATAGCTGGTGTGTAAATCACCAGGGTGCTCTTGGCATCCTTGCAGGCCTCGGGGATGAGGTCTACGTTCTCCTCGTAGTGGATGAGCATGCCCTCTTTCTCCAGCTCATGGGTGAGCTTGGAAGGAGTCTTGTCGTATCCTGCTACTACCAACTTCTTGCTGAGGAAGTATCTGGCGATGGCGCTCATGCCGATACCGCCGGCACCTACAAAATAAACAGCTTTGATATCTTTGATTTCCATTACTTTGTTGCTAATTTGATGACTTCGTCGGCGATGACGTCGGCAGAGTTCTTTAAACCTAATTTCTTGATGTTCTCACAGAGTGAGGCGAGCTTAGCTTCGTCCTTCACTGTATCTACTGCCTTTTTCAGCAATACCTCTGGTGCCTCGGCATCCTTCACGTAGATGGCTGCGTCCTTGTTCACCAGTGCCATGGCGTTCTTGGTCTGGTGGTCTTCTGCCACGTTAGGGCTAGGAACCAGGATTACCGGCTTGCCGATGAGGCAGAACTCGCTGATGCTGCTGGCACCGGCACGGCTGATAACCAGGTCGGCTGCCTTGTAGGCTGCACCCATGTCGCTGATGAAGTCGGTAACCTTGAGCATTGGCAATTCCTTGCCTTTCATCTGCTCCATGATGGCTGCGTTGTAGTACTTACCTGTCTGCCAGATAAACTGCACGCCGCTTTCCTTCACCAGGTCCAGGTGCTGCAGCACGCTCTCGTTGATGGTTCTTGCTCCGAGGCTTCCGCCCACGAGCAGGATCGTTTTCTTTTCAGGGTCGAGTCCAAACTGCTTTCTTGCCTCTTCCTTGGTGATGGTAGTCTCCAGCACGTTCTGGCGTACTGGGTTTCCCGTCATGATAATCTTGTCGGCTGGGAAGAAACGTTCCATTCCTTCGTAAGCCACGCATATCTTTTCTGCCTTCTTTGCCAGGAGCTTGTTGGTCACACCTGCGTATGAGTTCTGTTCCTGTATGAGGCAAGGAATACCTTTGCTGGCGCAAACGTTGAGTGTAGGTCCGCTGGCATATCCGCCCACGCCTACAGCCGCCATCGGCTTGAAATTCCTGATGATGCTCTTTGCCATGTGCTGGCTCTTCCAGATCTTGAAGAGCACGGCGATGTTCTTGAGCAGGTGCTTTCTGTCAAAACCGCAGATAGGCAATCCTTTGATTTCATAACCTGCTGCAGGGACACGCTGCATTTCCATTCTGCCGAGTGCTCCTACAAACAAAATCTTGGCATCAGGGCGCTTGGCCTTGATGGCGTTTGCGATGGATACGGCAGGGAATATATGACCGCCTGTACCGCCTCCACTTATGATGATTCTTAATTCATTGTCCATGTCCATTCTTGTTTCTGACCCATAGGGTCAATAAATCCAACGCAAAGGTAAGCAAAAAAATCCATTTAATGGCATTTTTTACCTAATTTTAGATAGTCTTTTGTTATGCAGCAGCAAATTTGTCAATATTTGCTTCATTTTGAGGCAAATCTTTCTTTTTTGCTGTTCTACTGATGCTTAATATGATTCCTAGATAGAGACAGTTGATGATGGTGGAAGTACCGCCTCGGCTGATGAGCGGAAGCGGCTGACCGGTCACCGGAGCCAGGCCCACAGCCACTGCCATGTTGAACAATGCCTGCACCACGAGCATGATGGCAAGACCCATGCAGAGGAACGCCGGGAAGGTGTTCTCGCAGCGGTTGGCTATCTTGCCGGCTCTGAACAGCAGGATGATGTAGAGCATGGCTACGAACACGGCTCCCCAGATGCCCATCTCTTCGATGATGATGGCATAGATGAAGTCGGAGAATGCCTGCGACAGGAAGTCGCGCTCCACGGAGTTGCCCGGACCCTTTCCTACGATGTTGGATGAGGCGATGGCGATGTTGGCATGTGCCACCTGGGCATCCTTGTCAAGGTCTACGTCTTCCGGTGCCACTGGCTTGGAATTCAGAAACTTGTCGATACGTGCCTTCCAGGTGTCGGCGCGGTGGAACATCTTCTCTAATGTTCCCGGAGCCTCTTTCTCCTCGTTCACGTTTTCCGTCAGGGTATTTTCCGGTTTCTGAGCCGTTTCTCCCTTGTCCTGACCTACTATCATGACGGCTGCAAAGATGAGGCAGATGCCTATCACGGCTGTGCCCACCAACTTGCCTATCTGACTCATCGGTACCCTGCCTATGATCATCATGCATAAGATGGTGATACACAGAAGCATGGCGGTTGACAGGTTTTCCAGACAGATGAGGAAAACAAACATGCTGCAAGCCGTCAGAACGTATTTGAATGCTCTACGGTCGGCTCCGTTTGGCGTCTGCATGGCACTCAGAATCTGTGCCACAGCCAGCACCACCGCTCCCTTGGCTATCTCGGATGGCTGAAACTGGATGCCGATGAAGTTGATCCATCGGGATGCACCATTGGTTGACTGTCCGGCTACCAGCACCCAGACGAGCAGTCCGAGTGACGGGAGCAAGACGAAGGGAGTTACTATCTTGAAGTACTTGCACTTAACCTTGAGCATACATATCATGGTAATCAAGCCCAATCCCAGCAAGCCGATGTGTCTGAGTACAGGAGCCATGAAGTTGCCGCTCTTGTACGACAGGGAGCTGGAAGCGGAATACACCTCCACGATACTGATCATACAGAGAAAGAAGAAAACCATCCAGATTACCTTGTCTCCCTTGAATATGTTGCCTATGGTCTTATTGTTCATTTCTTTTCTATCTATTTTGAAAGTGAAGGAGTTAAGGCCAGGTGGTCCTGGTTCCTTAACTCCTTGATTTTTTTATTCTCCGATGGCTCTTGCCAATGCCTTGAACTGCTCGCCTCTGTCTTCCATGTTCTTAAACAGGTCGAAGCTGGCGCAGCATGGGCTCAGCAATACGGTGTCGCCTGGCTTTGCCAGTTCCTGGCAGGCTGCCACGCAGTCTTTCATGCTGTGGGTGTCGCGCACAGGGATGCCCAGGGCGTCGAAGTTGTCGTGCAGCTTCTGGTTGTCGGCTCCCAGATATACGATTCCTGCGCATTTCTCCTTCACCAGGTCCTTAATCTGGTTGTAGTCGTTGCCCTTGTCCTTACCGCCGATGATGAGGATGGTAGGGGTGGTCATGCTTTCCAGCGCATACCAGCAGGCATCCACGTTGGTTGCCTTTGAATCGTTCACATAGTAAACGCCCTGGAACTTGCCCACCTTCTCCAGACGGTGTTCTACGCCAGGGAAATCGCTCAGACCCTTGTGCAGGGTCTCGTGGTCGATGCCCACGATGTTGCAGGCAAGACCGGCAGCCAGACTGTTGTAGATGTTGTGCTTGCCGCGCAGGCTCATGTCTGCCTGTGGCATCTCGAAGGCTGATGGGAAGTTGAGCTTGTACTTGCCATCCTCGATGAAGCCCACGCATCCTTCCTCGTTGAATTCAGAAAAAGGGCAGAGGTGCGACTTGAGGTCATACTTCTCCAGTTCCTTCTTTACGATAGGGTCGTCGTTCCAGAAGATGAAGCTGTCTTCCTCTGTCTGGTTCTGGGTGATGCGCATCTTGGCATCGGTATAGTTCTGCATCTTGAACTCATAGCGGTCCAGATGGTCGGGGGTGATGTTGAGCAGGATAGCCACGTTGGCACGGAACTCATACATGTTGTCGAGCTGGAAACTGCTCAGCTCGATGACGTAGTACTTATGAGGAGTTTCTGCCACCTGCAGCGCCAGACTCTTTCCGATGTTGCCCGCCAGACCAACATCATAGCCAGCCGACTTGATGATGTGGTAAATCAGCGAGGTGGTGGTAGTCTTGCCGTTGCTGCCCGTGATGCAGATCATCTTGGCGTCGGTATAGCGGCCTGCAAACTCTATTTCGCTGATGATAGGAGTGCCCTTCGCCATCAGTTTCTGAACCATCGGTGCCTCCTTAGGGATGCCCGGGCTCTTGATGACTTCGTCGGCGTCTAAGATTTTCTCTTCTGTGTGGTGACCCTCTTCCCATTCAATGTTGTGGTCATCCATCAACTTCTTGTAGTTATCCTTGATCTTCGACATGTCTGATACGAAGACCTCGAATCCCTCCTTCTTAGCCAGCACGGCAGCACCTGCGCCGCTCTCGCCGGCTCCTAAAATTACAATTTTGCTCATTGTCTTATTCTTGTCTAATCAGGCTGATAAAAGAGCCTGTGTATTATCTAATCTTCAATGTGATGATGGTCAGTGCCGCCAGGATGATGGTTACAATCCAGAAGCGGATGGTAATCTTCGACTCGTGGTAGCAGTTGCGAGGCTTCTTCCACAAGTACTTGCACTCAGGGTCCAGCTGACTGTCCTGTGTGCGGAAGTTGTCGTGGATAGGCGTGCGCTTGAAGATGCGCTGCTTGATGCCCCTGCGCTTGCCCAGCTTGTAGTAGTAAACCTGCATCATCACGCTGAGGCTCTCTACGAAGAAGATACCGCAGAGGATAGGCAGCATCAGCTCCTTGTGGATGATGATGGCACCCACGGCGATGATACCGCCGATGGTCAGCGAACCCGTGTCGCCCATGAACACCTGGGCAGGGTAGGCGTTGTACCAGAGGAAACCGATGAGCGCTCCGATGAAGGCGCAGAAGAATACCACCAGCTCCTCTGAACCAGGGATATACATGATGTTGAGGTAGGCGGCAAACTCGATGTGCGATGACACATACGCAAGTATGCCTAGCGCCACACCTATGATGGCGGAGTTGCCGGCACACATGCCGTCCATACCGTCGTTGAGGTTGGCTCCGTTGGAAACGGCTGTCACCACAAAGATGGTCATGATTACGAAGAGAATCCAGCCTGCTGCCACCTTGTATTTGCCGCAGAAGCTGGTAATGTTGGAGTAATCCAGGTTGTGACCCTTGAAGAACGGAATCGTAGTCTTCAGCGATTTCCTTGCTTCTGCGCGGTGTTTCACCACGGTCTCCTGTCCCTGGCGTTCGATGGCGAGGTTCTCGTTCATCTTCACGTCAGGCGAAGCCCAGAGCACCAGACCCACGATGAGACCGATGCCCACCTGTCCCACAATCTTGTACTTACCCTTCAAGCCTTCCTTGTCGCGCTTGAAAATCTTGATGAAGTCGTCCATGCCGCCCAGGAAACCCAGCCATACGGTGGTGATGATCATCAGGATGAGATAGATGTTGCGCAGACGTCCCAGCAGAATCACCGGAACGAGGATAGCAAGGATGATGATGACACCACCCATAGAAGGCACGCCAATCTTCTTCACTCCAAACGGGTCGATGCTGGCATCGCGCTGGGTCTCAGTGATTTGCTTGTTTTTGAGATACTTGATGAATTTCTCGCCAAACCATGCTGAGATAACGAGTGACAATATCAATGCGAGCAGGGCTCGGAACGAGATGTAACCCCACATGTGTGAGCCTGAAATGCCCCACTGCTCTAAAAATCTAAAGAGATAATATAACATTTTTCTTCTTTTTCTTTGTTTTACTTCTGTGGAATGCCGAAGATGTCGCGAATCACCTCCTTGTCGTCAAAGTGGTGCTTCACGCCCTTAATCTCCTGATAGTCCTCATGTCCCTTTCCGGCTACGAGAATCACGTCGCCCTTCTTTGCCATCATGCAGGCTGTGCGGATGGCTTCCTTGCGGTCTACGATGCTGATCACCTTCTTCATCTGCTGGGCGTTGAGTCCGGCAAGCATGTCGTTGATGATGTCCTGTGGCTCCTCGAAGCGTGGGTTGTCGCTGGTGATGATTACCTTATCGCTCTGCTTTACGGCCTCCTGCGCCATCAGCGGGCGCTTGCCCTTGTCGCGGTTGCCGCCGGCTCCGCATACGGTGATTACTTCGCCGCCCTTGCCGTCGAGCACTTCGTGGATGGCGTTCAATACGTTCTCCAAGGCGTCTGGCGTGTGGGCATAGTCTACGATGGCGGTATAGCCTTCTGGCGACTGGATTGGCTCCAGTCGTCCGTTTACGCTGTGAAGGGTGCTCATCACTACGAGCACATCCTCTGGCTTCTTGCCCAGCATGATGGCTGCACCATATACGGCAAGCAGGTTGCTTACGTTGAACTTGCCGATAAACTGTACGCCCACTTCTCTGCCGTCAATTTCCAGATACATGCCGCCGAAGTGACACTCCAGGATTCTTGCCTTGAAGTCGGCCATAGAGCGGGTAGAGTAGGTTTTCACGGTGGCCTTGGTGTTCTGCACCATAATCATGCCGTTCTTGTCGTCGGCATTGGTGATGGCAAAGGCGGTCTTTGGCAGTCCGTCGAAGAATGCCTTCTTGGCGTTGCGATAGTTCTCAAAGGTCTTGTGATAGTCCAGATGGTCGCGGGTCAGGTTGGTAAACAATCCGCCGGCAAACTGCAGACCTCCGATACGCTTCTGTGCGATGGCGTGCGAAGAGCACTCCATGAAGGCATACTCGCAGCCAGCTTCTACCATCTTGCCCAGCAGCATGTTCAGCTCTATTGGGTCTGGAGTGGTATGGTCGGCAGGAATCGCCTCGTCCTCAATGTAGTTGCACACGGTGGAGAGCAAACCGCACTTATGTCCGAACTTGCGGAACATATTATATAATAAGGTGGCGATGGTGGTCTTGCCATTGGTACCAGTCACGCCAACCAACTTCAGTTTTCTGGATGGGTCGCCATAGAAAAGGGTTGCCACCTTGCCTACAGCATCCTCGGTAGATGCTACCTGAATGTAAGTTACGCCCTCAACCTTCTCCTCAGGCAAGTCCTCGCACAAAACCGATTTTGCACCCAGTTCCAATGCCTTTGGTATAAACTTGTGGCCGTCAACCTGTGTGCCCTTCATGGCAACGAACAGGTGACCTTCCTTAATCTTTCGGGAATCGATGTTGATGCCCGACACCTCTACATCTGCATCGCCGATTATCTGAATCGGCTCGATGTTTTTGAGCAATTCTTGTAACTTCATATAATTGTTTTTTATAAATTTACACCTTAATTATATATAGAGATTTACACCTTATTTATATATAGGGTGCAGAACTCAACTCTGGATGCTATCTAGAGTTGAGTCCTGCTCTGGTTTAGTTGAGCTCAAGGGAACATACGGCTCCCTTCTTGACCGGAGTTCCGGGAACCAGACTCTGCTTGGTTACCTTTCCTCTGCCCACTATCTGGGTCTTGATGCCTCGGCTCTCCATGTTGAAGATGGCGTCTCTTGCGCCCATGCCCGTCACGTCAGGCACGGTGCTCTTGCTGTATTGCTTCTCTCTGAAGAGTCGGATGCTTCGGCTTCCTGAACGTTCTGCCTTACCCCAGATAGGGTTGCCGTTGGCATAGCTGCCGCCCCAGTTGGTATTGGTCTTGATGCCCAGGTGGGTGAGCACATAGTCTGCGGCAAGCACGTTGCCGTTCTTCACGTCGGGCACGAAGATGGAAGCTGAATCCTTGGCGTCCTTCACGTCGAGTTTCAGACTCTGCGCCATGATGCCTTCGGCGATGTCGTGGAACACCTTTCCGCTCATGCTTCCTCCAGAAGCAGGCAAGCCCGATTTCTGGATGCAGACGATGCAGCTGTAGCGCGGATTGTCGGCAGGGAAATAGCCGGCAAAGCTGACCAGATAGTTGGTTCCGCCGTTCTTGTATCCGCCGGCACCCTTTGATACCTGTGCCGTACCCGTTTTTCCGGCAACCTTGAAGTTAGGCGAACCGGCCTTCTTTCCGAGTCCCACGCTCACCACCTGTTCCAGGATGGTCTGCAACTCCTTGATGCTCTTCTCTTTGGCTATCTGCGGGCGCATCACCTCTGGCGGGAATTCCATGATGGTTTCTCCGTTCTTCACCACCTTGCTCACGAATCGTGGGCGCATCATCTTGCCGTTGTTGGCGATGGTGTTGTAGAAGGTGAGGGTAGAGATAGGTGGCACCTGCGTCTCATATCCGATACTCATCCATGGCAGCGAAGTCTTGGCCCAGTTGTCATACTGTCCGTGGCTGTTCTTGTGCGGCATGCGGATTCTTGCCGGGGTAGCACCCATCAGCGGAATCTTCAGGTCGTCGTGCAGACCGGTGCGGTAGATGCCCTTCACGAATTTCTCCGGGTTGTTCCGGTAATGGTCGTCGATGATGCGGCTCACACCGATGTTGGAACTGTACCACAGGGTCTGGGCAAAGCTCAGCATGCCATATCCGCCCTTGCGCCAGTTGTGGTCCTTCATGTCTCTGCCGTACATCTGCCATACGCCGCAGCCCGTCTCCACATGGTAGGTGGTATCCACCACGCCGTCGTCCAGTGCCACGAGCAGCGAGGCTGGCTTGAACACGGAACCCGGTTCCAGCAGGTCGCTCACGGCATGGTTGTGAATCTCTCTGTATTCTCCGTCGAAACATTTCTCCATGTTCACGATGGCCTTGATGTCGCCGGTAGGCACATCCATCACGATGGCTACACCCACGTTGGCGTTGATTTCCTTCAGCTCTTCGATGAGCGAACGTTCGGCAAGATCCTGCATGCTCACGTCGATGGTGGTCACGATGTCCGCTCCGTCGATAGGAGGGGTATCGGTGATGTCGAGGAACTTGTTGCGCACCTTGCGGCGATGCACGATACCGTTGGTTCCGCGCAGGATGGAGTCGTAGCTCAGCTCCAGTCCGAAGCGGGCGGTATCCTTGGCGCCGAACATGGCTCCGATGGTACGTCCGGCAAGCGAACCGTAGGTACGGGTGCGGGCATTATATTCCTCCCAGTGGAAACCGCTCTTGTAGGGAGACATGCAGAACACCGGCAGACTCTTCACCTCGGTGAAGGTGTTGTAGTCGATGCGGCTGCTGTATATTGCCCAGTGGCGGCTCTTCTTGCCTCGTCCCTCTATGAGATGGCGCTTGAATTCCTCAGTGCTCTTCTCCGGGAATATCTTGTGCAGCCCCTGGCAGATGGAATCCTGCTTCACGTCCCACAGCGAGTCGTTCTTGGCGGTAGACAATGCCTGGAAGTCCATGAATACCTTGAACTCAGGCAGCGAACTCGCCATCAGCTGACCGGCGCAGCTCAGGATGTTGCCTCGGTTAGGCTTCACGGTCACGGAATCTTTCTTCTGTCGCTCGGCAACCTTCATCCAGTAGTCGTGCTTGGCAGTCATGATGTAGAATGCCTTGCCCACGATGGCAGCCGCTATCAGGGTCATGATGATGGCGATGGCGCTGTAGCGGGGCATTACTTTCTTATGTTCAAACTTGCTCATTCTTCGGGTACGTTAATGATGTAAGGAGGCTGGGTGGCGATGTGCAGGATGCTGTCTTTGCTGTGCTTCAGCACGTCGAGCACATTGCTCTCACGACTCTTTTCTGTTATCTGGCTGCTGGTAGACAAAGCCTTGTACTTGGTGTCTTGCAGCTCTTTTTGCAGTTGGTCCAGCTCGATCAGGTCCTTCTGGATGCTGTATCGGTTGGATATGTAGATGATGACGAAAAACACGATGAGCACAAACAGCCATATCTGCTTGCGTATGATTTGGGCGGTGAGGATGTCGCCACCCAGAATCTTGCGCAGGGTGAAGCTTGCCGATCCCGAAGCCTCTTCCTCAATGGCCTGCTTGGCTAAAGCAGCCTTGAGCGATTCTTCGGGTGCAGCTTCCTTGGCAGGCTCTTTTGAGGCATCTGCCTTTGCCGAGCCTTTTGGGGTAGCTGTCTTGGCTGGCTCTTCAGGAGCAGTTCCTTCTGCCTGGCTGTTTACTATCTGTTTTTCCTTTTTTTCTTCCATTTTCTTATTTCTTTTCTGCTATTCTAAGTTTAGCACTTCTGCTTCTCGGGTTTCTCTCCTGCTCGTCGGCATCAGGAATGATTACCTTGTTGTTCACGAGCTTGAACGGAGTTTCTATTCTTCCGAAGAAGTCCTGTTCTATCTTTCCTTCCGGATTGCCTGCCTTCATCATGTTCTTCACGATGCGGTCTTCCAGCGAGTGGTAGGTGATTACCGATAGTCTGCCTCCCGGCTTCAGCAGTTCGGTGGCAGATCGGAGCATCTCTTTCAAGGCATCCATCTCGTGGTTCACCTCTATGCGCAGCGCCTGGAAGAGCTTAGCCATCTCCTTCTTCTCTCGCTCGCGCTTGAAGAGGGGTTCCACGGCTGCCATGAAGTCCTTGGTGGTCTTGATGGGGCTTGCGGCTCTCGCCTTGACCAGGGCAGAGGCGATGCGGCGCGAATTCTTCAATTCGCCGTAGAGATAGAAGATGTCGGCAAGGGCTTCTTCCTCATATTCGTTCACGATGTCGGCAGCAGTCTTTCCGGCTCTCTTGTTCATGCGCATGTCGAGCGGCGAGTCGAAGCGGAACGAGAAGCCGCGGGTCTCGTCGTCGAAGTGATGGCTCGATACGCCGAGGTCGGCAAGCAGACCGTCGAGTCCGTCAACGCCATAGTATCGCATCCAGTTTTTCAGATATCTGAAGTTGGAGCAAACGAAGGTGAAGTCAGGATTCGCCACCACGTTGCGTTCGGCGTCGGCATCCTGGTCGAAGCTATACAGGTGTGCGCCCTCGCTGAGTCGGGAGAGTATCTCCCTGGAGTGTCCGCCACCGCCGAAGGTAACATCTACGTAGATGCCGCCTGGCTGGATATTCAGTCCGTCAACGCTCTCTTTCAGGAGAACGGGTACGTGGTATGTTTCTGCTGTCTTGATCATATCGTCTTTTCTTCTTTTTTCTTTATAAGTTTCTTATTTTTAACTCATTCCTCTCACGTGTATGTACCTATTTACAATACGTATGTACCTATTTAAAAGGAATTCGGGTTCAAAGGTACATAAAATTCCCCACAAACTGCTATTTTTCCGTGCTAAATTTTAAAAACGGCTATAAAAAAGTTGTTTTCCCGCCTTTTGGGCTCTGCTGAACCCGAATGTCACGGAAACTCCGAAAACGCTGTTTTTTGTCTTGATTTCTGCACGGATGATGCTATTTTATAGGAAATTTAGGCAAAAATGATATTTTTTTGGAAAAAATGACTCGTATTTAAAAAAGAAGAACTAATTTTGCACGTACTTATAAGTTTTAATGAACATGAGTGCTTCAATTGAGAAAACGATAGATATAGAAAAGATACTGAAGAGCAAGATGGGAAGCAAGGCGAAGTTTGTGCCGGGTTTCCTGGTTTCTTGGCTTAAGAAAATCATTCATGAGGACGAGGTCAACAAGTTCTTGTGGGAAAGTCGTGGCCTTTCCGGTACGGAGTGGCTCACCGAATGCGTGCGCTATCTGAAGATGGATGTAGAGATTGTGGGATTGGAGAATCTGCCGGATAAGAACGACGGAAAGCTCTATACCTTCGTGTCTAACCATCCGCTGGGCGGACAGGACGGCGTGTGCCTGGGTTCCATCATCGGAAAGCATTATGACGGCAAGTTCCGCTATCTGGTAAACGACCTTCTGCTCAATCTTCCGGGACTCAAGCCTGTAAGCATCGGCATCAACAAAACCGGCCGCCAGAGCCGTGACTTCCCGCGTATGGTGGAGGCAGGTTTCCAGAGCGACAACCACATGCTCATGTTCCCTGCTGGTCTGAACAGCCGCAAACAGCCTGACGGCAGCATCCGCGACCTGCCTTGGAAGAAGACTTTCGTTTCCAAGAGCGTGGAGTATCAGCGCGACGTGGTGCCTATCCACTTTGGCGGGCGCAACTCAGAGCGATTCTATCGCATCGCGCGCTTCAGCGACAAGCATCTGCCGTTCAATCTCGCCATGCTTTTCCTGGTAGACGAGATGTACAAGAACGTGGGCAAGCATTTCCGCATCGCCATCGGCAAACCTATTCCTTGGCAGACCTTCGACCATAGCAAGTCGGCCACCGAGTGGGCACAGTATGTGAAAGATAAGGTCTACGAATTATAACAAAGCATTATAACAGAGCATTATAAGCAAAGCATTATAAGCATCGTAAAGCATAATATAGATTTATAGAATATAGTTTTTATATAGAGATAGAGTAGTATGGAAGAAGAAATCATCCAACCGATTGACCGCGAGCTGCTGAAGAGCGAGTTAACTCCCGACAAGCAGCTTCGCATGACCAATAAGAGCCATAACGAGATATACATCGTTACGGCAAATGACTCGCCAAATGTGTTGAAGGAGATTGGGCGCCTTCGTGAAATCGCTTTCCGTGAGGCTGGCGGTGGAACCGGGAAATCGATGGATCTTGACGAATTCGACTTTGGCGACAACTGCTATAAGCAGCTCATCGTCTGGAATCCGGAGGCCAACGAGATTATCGGTGGTTACCGTTATCTGCTGGGCAAGGATTGGCAGCTTGATGAAAAGGGCCAGCCAAAGCTCGCCACCAGCCACATGTTCCATTTCTCCGACAAGTTCCTGAAGGAATACATGCCTTACACCGTGGAGTTGGGCCGTTCGTTCGTTTCTATTGAGTATCAGAATGTCCGCAAGAACAGCAAGAGCATCTTTGCCCTGGATAATCTCTGGGATGGCTTGGGTGCCCTGACTGTGCTTTATCCTGAGGTGAAGTATTTCTTTGGCAAGATGACGATGTATCCATCTTACATTCGTCGTGGTCGCGACATGATTCTCTACTTCCTCAAGAAGCATTTTGATGACAAGGAGAACCTGGTGATTCCGATGAAGCCATTGAAGTTGGAGACTCCGGAGAGCGAGATGGAGAAGATTTTCACCGAGGAAGATTTCCGTGCTGATTATCGCATTCTGAATCGTGAAATCAGAGAGTTGGGCTTCAACATTCCTCCATTGGTGAATGCGTATATGAACCTGAGTCCTACTATGAAGCTTTTCGGCACCGCCATCAACTATGGTTTCGGTGATGTAGAGGAGACGGGTATTCTCATAGCCGTGGATGAGATTCTGGAAGAGAAGCGTGTTCGCCACATCAACAGTTTCATAGAGGAGCATCCTGAGGCGCTGAAGATTACCAGTGGTGCCAACAAGATTTTCTATAAGGAAAAAGAATAAGAAAACAACATATAATCCCATGTCCTTGTTGCTTTCCGGCAATAAGAACATGGGATTTTTTGCATCAAATTTTTAACGTAAAAATATGAAGCACGTAAGTATTATAATATTGATTGCATTTTTGAGTACATTATTCATGGCAACGACCTGTGATGATAGTAATGTGTATAGAGCCGATGTTGCATTGGTGAACAATAGCAAAGAGCCTATCTATGTTGTTGAGTTTAATTTTAATGATTATGACAGCATTTCAGTGATAGCCCTCTATCGATTAAAGCACTTAATGATAAAAGTAGAGCCAAAAGGTGTATACAATGGTAGTGTGATTATTCCAGATGGTAACTATAGTAGGGTAAACGCAGAGTTTGTAATATATAAAAGTAGTACGATGCAAAAGTATTCGGAAAAAGAAATTGCAGAAAAAAATCTTATAGATAAGCACTATTCTTATTCTTACGAACAATTGAAAGCGATGGGATTCAAAATTGTCTATGAAGGTTATTAGTGTTCGCAAAATTAATGCTAAGCATCTGATATTCGTGCTTATACAAAAGTATTTGGATGCATTAGAAGATACTATTTGCAAATATGTGGAGTAAAATGGTAGTCTCTTCCCTTTTGGGATGTTTGGATTTTACTTGCGAGAGGTAATGGCTACTCAGCGAATATTGCCTAGTTATGGCAGGAAGTTGCCCCTTTGCAGGGCAATATCTTGCCGTAACTAGGCATTTTTTGCTTGGTGGCTGGGTGTTGTAGAAAGCATACTTGCCTGTTCTACTTCACACTACACTAGATGTGGGTTAAATTGTTGTATTACAGAGCGTTATATGGTGTGTAGTGTGAGCCTCCACACTACACTAACACTACACCACATTACACTCTTTACGATTGGGCTGTTGGGGAAACAATCTAGTATTGTTTCAGCCCCTGAGTGTAGTGTGGTGTAGTGTGCGTGTAGTGTCAATCTTGATATTACACTACTAAAAACATCTGTGTAACAGGCGGTTATGGGCGTTTCGTGTAGTGTGAAGTAGATTTCGCAAACTACGCTTCTCTGCTGTCTGATTCTTTCTGCTGTCTTTCTCTCCAGGCGGTAGGGGTGCAATCCTCCTTCTGCTTGAAGATGCGATAGAGATGGGTGCGGGATGAGAAGCCGCATTCGGCAGAGATGATGTCGTTGCTGAAGTCAGGACAGGCTTCCATCATCTTCTTTGCCGCCTCGAAGCGAATTTCACTCAGCCAGATTCTGAACGTAGATTGCAGAATCTTGTCGAAATACTGAGTCAGCTCATACTTCGGAATCCTAAGCTGATGAGATAAGGTCAGCATGTTCACCGTGCTGTCTTTGTATCCCATTTCTTTGCACCATTTATCCAGACATCGCTGTATAAACAGTTGCCGTTCATCAGTAAGGGCTTCCGTCATTTCATCATTCAGCTCCTCCAGTTCCAGCTTTGTTTCAGGGTCGTTTTCATCAGCCAGTCCTTTGCTGATAGCTATTTCCAGAGCAGCCATCTTCTCCTCTTCCTTATCAAGGAGTTCTTCGGTAGGGGTATAGTTGTAGCCCAGTGCTACGAAACTGAGGATGAAGAAGAAAAAAGAAACCAGTCCGAGAGGTCCCACGATGAATAACAGTTTGGTGTTGAGGATGGCAAACAGCGTGATCACGGCTGTAAACATGAGAATCATGACGCTGGCACGTGCGTATCTCACGTATGGCAGGATGTCGGTGGCAGCCATCGTCTCCAGCATGTTCTTTCTCTTGTTCATCTCCTTGATAATCATATAGATGCAATATACTACATCGCCTGCGTAGAGAGCCAGCATCACATAGAGCCAGCTTCCGATGTGCAGACCGTTGCAGAAGTGGACGCCTGCCAGGAAGGTGGCGAGGATGGCTGCATAGGCGCCTCCGCAAATCAGATTCATCTTTTTGCGGTTGGCGTGGGTGGCCTCTATGTTGTAGATGCCCATGGCTATGAGCGTAAAGCAGGGGGTATAGACCAGGATGTTGATGATGGCTCCCAAACCTTCGTCTGTGGCTCGGAATCCATAAATCATCTGCATCAGGTATTGTATGGCAAGTCCAAGCATGGCTACGAAAATCAGCCATCTGGAACGCTCATATCGCTTGTTGAGCCATCTTACATGCAGATGGGTGAATGCCAGGATTAGGGCATTGACCACCATGAAGATGAGGCATGCAAACTGCAGCAGAAATAATGGTTTCATATTGTCTTCTAAAAATTCGTTTCATCACCTTATTATTATGATTATTTCCTGTTGGTGAATCTGATTGCAAAAGTACCACTTTTTTGGCAAACGGCAATACAATTTAACATAAAACTTTGCGAATTCTCGTAATATCTCTCTTTTTTTGATTTGCAGATGAGATGATGCGAATTTCTCGGCATGCCTAGTGCAGGGCTAACTTGCTAATCACTCAGCAGATACCACAGGTTCTGCAGGATGATAAGCGTTAATCCCAGGAACAGGGAGATATAAAACTGTTCCCGCTTGATGAAATCGGCAAGGCTGAACTCTGCCTTCCAGTGATCATCAAGATAGTTCTGGTACTCACGTATCATGGCATAGAATATGATGATGCCCGATATGAGTATGGATACTCCTAGAATGAAAATTGTGAATTCTGCTGTTGTCATTGTTTCTTGTTTTTATTTCTAATCTTTGTTTCATGCTGCAAATATAGCATTTTTTTTCGAAACTAGGTGTCGCATTCCTATGTTCATGTGTCTACTTCCTATGTTCAAGGTGTCGCATTGGTACCAATGCGACACCTGAATTAACATAAAGATACATATAAATACTTATTTTAGCGCAGTTTTAAAGTGGCTCCATTAGAGCCCAGATTTCTGTTTTTGGGGTAAATTGTCTTATTGTGTCAAAGAAAAGGCAGCAGAATTTTGGTGTTGTCTTATACGATAGGCAGGCTGATGCCATTTATCTTCTGATAGATGTCTAGGGCATAGATATCCGTCATGCCGCTGATGTAATCCAATACTGCCATGATTCGCTCTTCCAGACTTTCGTTCTCGATATCGTACTGGCTGCTTACCCGGCGCAGAAGCTGCTTGGAGTAGAAACGGGACGGGTTGACGGCGGCATCGATGAATACCTCCATCAGCGTGGCCATGATCTTGTAACCCGAAAGCTCGATGTCGAGAACGGGCTTGCTGGCATAAATCTTCTTTCTCGAAACCTGGGTACAGGTGATGTAGGCATTGCGCTCGTGCTCCGAGATGTGGTCGATGAGGGCTCCCTCGAAGGTGCCGGCAAGAATCTCTTCCTCGTGGTCGAGGAATGCCTTCACACATTCGTTCTCCAGTTTGCCTATCACGCAGGCTCTCATGTAAACCACCTGCTCGTTTTCATCGGTCAGTTCCTCGTCGATGATGCGCTGGCGAATCTTGTTTTTCGTGATTTCATCGAAGAAGCCGAGCAATAAATCGGCGGTTTCATCGAAAGAAAGAATCTTCAGCTTGTGCGAATCCTCGATGTCCATAATCTCATAACAGATGTCATCGGCTGCCTCTACCATATACACCAGCGGGTGGCGGGCGTACCTCAGCGGTTCGCCTTCGGCAGACAGACGGCGGATGCCCAATTCATCGGCAACCTTCTGGTAAGTAGCCGCTTCCGACGTAAAAAAGCCGAATTTACCGTGGTCGCCAGCCAGACTGCTGGCAAAAGGATATTTCACGATGGCGGCAAGCATCGGATAAGTCATCACAAATCCACCCTGACGGCGGCCCTTGAAGCGGTGTGTCAGAATTCTGAAGCCGTTGGCATTACCCTCGTAATGGGTGATATCATCCCAAAACTGCGATGAAACCGCCGATTTTAGGTTCTGGCCTGCTCCTTCGCTGAAGAAAGTCTGGATGGCTTTCTCGCCGGAATGGCCGAAGGGAGGATTGCCCAAGTCGTGTGCCAGACAGGCTGCGCTCACGATGGTTCCTATCTCTTCGAAGAGGGTATCCTTCAGCTCCGGACGCTTCTGGATGATGCGGCGGGAGATGTCGTTGCCCAGCGACATGCCCACACTCGATACTTCCAAGCTGTGGGTGAGGCGGTTGTGTACGAAGATGCTGCCCGGCAGCGGGAATACCTGCGTCTTGTTCTGCAGTCGGCGGAACGCCGACGAGAAGATGAGGCGGTCGTAATCGCGCTTGAATTCAGAGCGATCGTCGTGGCGTTCGGCATGCTTATGCTCCTGTCCGAAGCGCTTGTTTGATATGAGTTGTTTCCATTCCATAATCCATCTGCTATATAAGTGATTCTTACTATCCTTTCATTTCTGATGCGCAAAAATACATGAAAGTGCGCATAAATCAAAATAAAAAACAATAAATTATATCATTTTCACTTATAAAATGCGATTATTCGCCTAAAAAGCAGTATTTTTGCAGAAAAATAGAAAATTATGCTGAAAGTACAGATTATCAATAAGGGGCATCAGCCTCTCCCTGCGTTTGCCACACCTCAGAGTGCGGGCATGGACTTGCGTGCTAACATCGACGAAGCCATCGTGCTCCATCCTATGGAGCGCCGACTGGTTCCTACGGGTCTTTTCATGGCTTTGCCAGTGGGTTACGAGGCGCAGATACGTCCACGCAGCGGTCTTGCCCTGAAGCATGGCATCACCGTGCTCAACACGCCGGGCACCATCGATGCCGACTATCGCGGCGAAATCATGGTGCTGCTCATCAACTTCTCGCAGGAAGACTTCGTCATCAACGACGGGGAGCGCATCGCCCAGATGGTGCTTGCCAAGCACGAACAGTGCGATTTCATCGAGGTTGAAGAGCTGGATGAGACCGAACGTGGCGCCGGTGGATACGGACATACTGGAGTGAAATAACATCAGAACAGAACATTAAAAAATAGAGAAAGCGAAAGGGAAAGATATCGTGAAGAGAATTTATGGAAATAAGGGCTTCTGGGTGGCTGTGGCGCTGGCAGGCGTGATGGCCTTGCCTTCGTTGGCCCGTAAGAAAAAGGTGCAGCCAGCGAAGCAGCAGACTGTTTGGGTGGATTCGCTTTCACCCAACGACCGCAAGCGATTTGAATACTTCTTTACCGAGGCGGCACGACAGCATGCGGCGGGCAACCTGACTGCTGCCTTCGATCTCTTCGAGCATGCCCGGAAGATAGACCCTCGTGCGGCTGAGGTATATTTCTACCAGTCGCTCTATTATACCCAGTTGAAGAAGGATTCCCTGGCGCTGGAGTGCATGAACAAGGCCATCGCCCTGAATCCCGACAACCTGACCTATGCAGAGCGCCTTGCCCAATATTATATAGGTATGGGACAATACGACAAGGCCATCGGTTCCTACGAGGCACTCTATGCCAAGAACCACAGCAACACCGATGCCCTCCGCATTCTGGCGCAGCTCTACCAGCAGCAGAAAAACTACCGCATGATGCTCAACACCGTGGGCAGACTGGAGACGGAGGAAGGCGAGAGCGAGCAGCTTACCCTGACCAAGATGCGCATCTACGAGATGATGAACGACCCGAAGGCGGCTTACAACGAACTGAAGACGCTGTCGGAGCAGCATCCCCTGGACATGGTGTATAAGACGATGCTCGGCAACTGGCTGATGCAGCACAACCGGCAGAAGGAGGCATTCAAGTATTTTACCGATGCCCTGAAGGAAGAGCCGGACAATGCCTACGCCCAGATGTCGCTCTACGACTACTATAATGCCACCAAGCAGGAGGAACAGGCGCACCAGATGCTCGACAAGATATTGATGAGCAGGAAGACAGATACCGAAACCAGGATTATGATGTTCCGTTCCTATATCCAGACCAACGAGAGTGAGGGAGGCGATTCTACCAAGGTGCTCGCCCTCTTCAACAAGGTGCTCAACCAGCCGGAACCATCATCAGAGGTTGCCGAGTTGAGGGCTGCCTATATGAGTTTGAAGCAGATGCCTGCCGATACGGTGAATGCGGCATTCCAGAAGGTGCTCGACATAGCACCGGACAACGTGAACGCCCGCCTGCAGCTTATCCAGAGTCTCTGGAACCAGCGCAAGTATGGCGAAGTCATTACCCAGTCGCATGCAGCCCATCAGTATAATCCCGAGGAAATGGTTTTCTACTACTTCGGAGGAATGGCGTATTATCAGAAGAACGACGAAGACCATGCACTCAACGAGTTCCGACTGGGAGTGGCACAGCTCAACGAACAGTCGAACAGGGATCTGGTTTCCGACCTCTATGCCGTGATGGGCGACATCCTGTATAAGAAAGGAAGAACAGAGGAGTCGATGGCTGCCTACGATTCCTGTCTGCAATGGAAGGACGACAACGTGATGGCGCTGAACAACTACGCCTACTATCTGAGCGAGCAGGGCAAGGACCTGCACAAGGCAGAATCGATGAGCTACAAGACCATCAAGGCTGAGCCGAACAACGGCACATATCTTGACACCTATGCCTGGATTCTGTTTATGCAGGAACGCTATGCAGATGCCAAGACTTATATCGATGCAGCGCTGAAAAACCGCGATTCCACCGAGAATAACAGTACGGTTCTTGAACATGCCGGCGATATTTACGCCATGAACGGAATCACCGATGAAGCTGTGGATTTTTGGAAGAAAGCCCATACCGACGATAACCCGTCGACTACGCTTGATTGGAAAATAAAGAACAAACAATATATCTCTGAAGAAGAATTCCAGAAAAGGATGAATCCGGCTGTAGCCGAGGTGAAGAAGCAGAAAACCACCGGCAAGGCTACGGGCAGAAAAACAAAAAGAGGTAGAAAGAAATAAGAAAGGATAAGAAGAAAATGAAAGTGATGAACAATTTGAAGATGGCAGTGGCTGCCGTGGCTCTTCTGCTGATGGCTTCTTGCGGCTCTACCAAGAAGATGGAAGGAACGGGCAAGGTGAATGCCCAGAACAGGAAGACCGAGACCAAGGCTGCGGATGCAGCAGAGGTGGCTTCGATGAAGAACCTGGCTTTCGTGCAGAAGGTTGCCGACAACCAGGTGTATGCCAAGAACATCGTGGGCAATATGACGTTTAATCTGCAGGCGGCAGGCAAGGACATCACCGTGCCTGGCAAGCTGAGCATGCGCAAGGACGAGGTAATCCGCATCCAGCTCTTTATCCCAATACTGGGTTCCGAGGTGGGCAGACTGGAGTTCACCCCAAACTATGTGCTCATCGTAGACCGCCTGCACAAGGAATACATCAAGGCAGACTATACGCAGGTGGATTTCCTCAAGAAGCAGGGCATCAACTTCTATTCGCTCCAGGCACTCTTCTGGAACCAGTTGCTCGTGCCAGGCGTGAAGAAGGTATCAGATTCCGACCTGAAGAAATTCTCGGCAAATCTCGATGAAACCGCCGAAAATGTGCCTGTTTCCATCAGATATGGCAACATGAACTACCAGTGGAAGGCGAATAGAAACAGCGGAAGAATCGCTGAAGCCAACGTTACCTATAAGGATAAAGGTAACGGCGATTCGCGACTCAACCTGAAGTATAGCGACTTCAAGAGTGTGGGCGTGAAGATGTTTCCTGCCACCCAGCGCATGACACTTACCACCATCCTGAACAACAAACCTCAGGAGGCAAAGCTCAACATTGAGATGAAGAGCGTGAAGACCGACGACAAGTGGGATGCGCAGACCGAGGTATCGGGTAAGTACAAGCAGGTATCACCTAAAGATGTACTTGGCAAACTCATGAGCATGTAATCGCATGATTGCTGGAAATAAACATAGAAATCATTCCTATTCATCATGAAGCGAATCATATTATTCATATTGGCAATGACGTTCTCGCTGGCGCCTTTTGCACAGCATCATGTGCAGAAGAAACCTGCGAAGAAGACTGCCGTTGCCGCCAATAGACAGCAAAACAGAAAAAAGCAGGCTGCCAAGGCGCCTGCCCGAAGGGGCAAGCAGCATGTGCAGGTTCCTACCAAGGCACCAACGAAGGCAGAACGCAGAGCTGCCACCTACAGCAATGCCAATATCAGGGGATTGCAGGGACAGCGTGCCGACATTCAGAAGAGAATCAGGGAGCAGGAACAAGCCCTGCGCAAGAACCAGGCAGACGTGAAGAAGCGACTGGAAGACCTGATGGCATTGAACGGCGAAATAGACCAGAGTCAGAAGAAGATTGATGGAATCCAGAAGGATATCCACCATATCGACGGAAACATAGGTATTCTGCAGGCGCAGTTGAAGACCCTTCAGCAGCAGTTGCAGGATAGAAAGAACAAGTATATCCGATCGATGCGCTATATGAGCAGGCATCATACGGTGCAGGATAAGCTGATGTTTATCTTCAGCGCCAAGAATCTGACTCAGATGTATCGCCGTCTTTCGTTCATCCGCCAGTATTCTTCTTATCAGAAGGTACAGGGACAGGCCATCCAGGCAAAGCAGAACCAGGTGAACGAGAAGCATCGCCAGTTGAAGAACGTAAAGGGACACAAGAACACCTTATTATATAAGGGCAAGCAGGAGAAGACGGCATTGGAAGGCAAGCAGACACAGCAGAAGGAGATGGTACAGGGACTGCAGAAGCAGCAGAAGACCATTCAGGCTGTCATCGCCGACCAGCGCCAGAAGGATGCGGCGATCAATGCACAGATTGACCGACTGATTCAGCAGGAAGTGGCAAAGGCTCGTGCCCGTGCTGCTGCCGAAGCTAAGCGCAAGGCTGCTGCCGCTGCTGCCGCCAAGAAGCGTGCTGAGGAATTGGCCCGCAAGAAGGCTGCTGCCGAGGCTGCCGCAAGAGAAAATGCCCGCAGAATAGCCGAGGCGAAAGCCCGTGAGGCTGCTGCCGAGGCGGCAAGAAGAAAGGCTGCCGAGGAGGCTCGTGCTGCTGCCGAGGCTGCAAGAAAGGCACAGGAAGAAGCTGCTGCCCAGGCGGAGGCGAAGGCGAAAGCCAAAGCTCAGGCCAAGGCGCGTGCTGCTGCCGAGGCTGCCCAGCGTGCTGCCGCAGAACAGGCGGCTCGTGAAGCTGCTGCCGAACAGGCGGCAAGAAAGGCGGAGGCTGACCGCAAGGCTGCCGAGCTGAAGGCGAAGGCGGATGAGGAGCGTCAGGCCCGTGAGATTGCTGCCGCCAAGAAGGAGGCGCAGGAGGCGGCTACCCTGAGTTCGGTAGACCGCATGCTGAATGGTGGTTTCGAGGCTAACCGTGGTCGTTTGCCGATGCCTATCAGTGGAGGTTATCGCATCGTGAGCCATTTCGGTCAGTATAACGTGCAGGGCTTGAAGGGTGTTACGCTTGATAATAAGGGTATCAACATCCAGGGCAAGCCGGGTTGTGTGGCTCGCAGCATCTACGATGGTGAGGTGAGTGCCGTATTCGGATATGGTGGCATGTGGAATGTTCTGGTTCGCCATGGTGCTTACATCTCGGTATATTGCAACCTGAAATCGGTAAGCGTTCATAAGGGACAGAAGGTAAGTACCCGCCAGGCACTGGGTGCCGTGGGTTCCGATAACATCCTCCAGTTCCAGCTTCGCAAGGAGACTGCTAAGCTCAATCCAGAGGCTTGGCTGGGGAGATAAAAAATAAAAGAAAATATTCAGGACCTTCTAATTAAACATATTCGTTTAGTTAGAGGGTCTTGTTGCTTAAAAACTAATAATATGATGGGTCGATTTAAAATATTGATATTTTTCATGCTGCTTTTGTTGGCAGCATGTGAAGAGCCTGTTTCTCCTTCTTTTCGCCAGACAGATGCCTTGTTGTCTACAGATTTGGTGAAAGGAAAAGCTATGTTAGATAGTCTTTTGACTCAAGAAGGGTTATCTAAGTCAGAACAGATGTATGGTAGTCTGCTTCGTATTAAGGTCAAAGATAAAGAGTATCAGGATATAAAAGGCTACAAGTGTCTTGTGGACTCATTGGTCTGTTATTTTGAGAATGTCAAAGATGATGGCATCTTGTCAGAGGTGTATTTTTATGTAGGTAGAATCTGCTTTGAAAATGGTGAAGTTCCTCAGTCTTTGCAATATTATCAGAAGGCAGAAAGCCTTGTGCCGGAGAATAACTATGCTTTGCAAGGTGATATTTACTGCCAGATGGCAAACATCTATCGTCTTTGTAATCTTCCTCATGAAGCTTTGCAAGTATTGGATAAAGCATATTTGGCAGATTCTTTGGATGGTAATAGAAGAAATGTCCTATTTGACTTACGCGATATGGGACAGTGTTTTATATATTGCAAAGATTATAAAGCAGCACAGTGTTATTTGGAAAACGGTTTGTCTAAAGCTCATGAATACCAGGATAGTGTAATGATGAAGTCTTTCCATCATGTTTTGGCTTCTGTTTTCTATGAAAAGGGTGACTATAAGAAAGCCAAGCAACATCTGGAGTTTTGCCTTCGTGATTCAAATTCCATTGGTGATGGCAGAAGTGGATTATATATAATAGCTTTGGATGTATATGGAAAAACTCATGTACCTGAAAATGCTGATATTTATGCTAGGTGGCTTTTGGATTCGGGTAATGTTTGGGGCAAACAGGCTGCTTATCGATATTTGATAGAAACGGCTAAACAAACCGATGGTAGCGACAAGCTGAAGCATTATTTTGCAAAGTATAAGGAATATAGTGATACGATACAGAATATAGAAAATACTCAAGCAATAAAAAAGATAGAACAGCTTTACAACTTTTCTTTGAAAGATGCTGAAAATAAACAATTGAATCTGAAGGTGGTTATTTATCGTCTGGTGATGGGGAGCGGTGTTGTTATATTTGTTTTGTTGCTGTTGTCTATAATGCAGTTTTATAAAGTAAAGATAGGAAAGTCAAAGCAAAGGGAGATGTTGCTGGAATTGATTATTGCCAAGTATAAAACGGAGATAGAAAAGTATGATGAAGTAGCAAATAGTAATAAAGTGGTGAAGGAGCAGATGCTTCAAGATTCGTCCATCTATCAACATGTATTGAAGGAGAAAAATCATAGAACGTATAAGCTGACGGATGATGACTGGCTAGAACTTTTCAAGGCTATTGATGAGGCGTTTCCTGATTTCCGCAGAAAGCTCGACAATTTCCCTGTAGCGAATGATCTTGAGCTGAAAGTTTGTTATTTGCTGAAAATCCACATGAAACCTGTGGATATAGCGGGTTTTACGAAGCGTTCCAAAGAGGCTATAACGGCATCTCGCAGAAGAATGTATGTAAAATCGTTCAAGAAGGAAGGTCGTCCTGGTGATTGGGACAAAATTATAGATGATATGTAAGTTCCTGTTGGCTAGGCTTGTACAATGGATGTGCAAGCCTAGTTTCTAATTTGTACACAAAATGCACATTCTTATTCTTTGCGTTTTGATTTATTTTTTATACTTTTGCATCGTTCAATTTTAATATAGTAGCTTATGAAACGTATACTGATTATTTTTGGGGTTCTTTTGGGTTTGCTTTCATCTTGCAAGGATGACGATGCGCAGCCTACGATTCTGCGGGGAAGCCTGATGGAAGGAACTTTTGTGGCTTCGAAAGGAATGTTTAAGTTGAATGGTAAGGAAGTTACCACTAATGAGGTGACATTGGAGTTCGTAAGTTGGGGAGGAAAGGATTCTGCCTATTACACCCTGACGATATATGGATTGGTTCCTTATGAGAAACGAGGGATAAATACTACGGTTTTGATTTCTCCGAAGGAAAATGAAATAGAGTTTGAGGGTAATGATATCCATGGCTCTTTCAGACCAACTCTAAGCAATGATAGTATCAAGGGGTATCAATTGGCGGCTGATTATACACACAAACAGAACAATAAGCCTCTTTTAGATAATCTTTTTGTGTTTAACAATACAAAATCCTGTCATACTCATGCTAATGAACTGGATGGTGATATTGAGGTCGATGGCATTCGTTATTCAAGGCAGGGATTGCTGGATAATCTCTGTGAGCAAATTGCAAAGCTAAATGCAAAGTCTGATTCTTGTATGAAACTGAGTTTTCATAACGACCTTACGATGGATATTACTTCGCTTAATAATAGGGCAGGAGTAACCGTAGAGGATAGTTTGATGACGGTTAAGTTCTGGGATTGGGGCTCAGAGGCAACTTTGGAATTTACCAGAGAACAGGCAGAGAAGTTTGTGGCAAAATGGCTGAACGATAGGGAACCTGAAGCTTGGGTCGACTATGTGTTTGCTCGTTATGATTCTACCGAAAGGTATGCCTTAAATGTCTGTTGGTCCTTAAATGAATATGATGACAAGAAAATATTCTGGTATTGTTTGGCACCTGATTTTAGACTTCGTGCCTTGTTTGTGTTGATAAATGGTAAATTTAAAGATACTCTTTCTGAAGAAGAACTAAGAAAGATAAAGGCTGCCTATACCGTGCTTCGTCAAGATGGGGTAAATGAAAGACTATTGCCGTTCTGGCATTCTGAATTTCGTGATATTTCCCGCTAGACGTACCGGCGGATTTGCATGCTTGGAAAAAAATATATTTAGCCTTAAGGAGAAATATATTTAGCCTTAAGGGAAAATATATTCAGCCTTAAGGCTAAATGTATTCAGCCTTAAGGAAAAAACAACTTACTACCATTAATAAATTCGCTGATTCAACATTTTCCTTGCTCGTAGACTGATAGAGCCTGATATGATTCGTTTTGGCAAAGATTCCTTTTTTAATTGCCTAATAAAGAGGTTGCTACTGGTTATTTTTCTGGTGCTGTAACAAATACTTTATCTCATTTATCTTTTTAATATCTTTTAAACATGATTTTCAAGTTGATTCGATTTTATGTTGTAATTTTGCACCCCGAAAATTTGAAATGATTTAATAACTAGAAAAGAGGTTTTATAAATATGAAGCATTCATGAAAAGATGTATAGGGCTATTCTTGTACTGTTGGCTTCTTGTCATTTTGTTTACTTCTTGCATTTATGAAGACTATTCCGGTTGCCCGCAAAAGAGCAGCCGTAAAATGGTGCGGATTAATGTGGATTGGCATTTGTTTGATAAAGAGGTGCCTACTGGTATGACGGTCATGGTGTTTCCCTGGTCAGGTGGTGCTCCGCAAACTGTCTTGACTAATGAGATAACTCATGCCGACTTTTCCTTAGAACCTGGAAAATATCGTGTGCTGGTATTCAACCAAAGTACGACCGAGTTTGGATCACTCGACTTTCTGGGAATGGACTCTTACGAGACTGCACGGGCTGTGGTACAGCATGCAACATCGCGCTGGTACTCGCGTGGAGATGATGAACAGATAGGAGTTGAGCCCGAGTGGCTTGCCTCTGATAAACTCGATGAATTCGAGGTTTCTGGAGACTTTTCTGAGGTTACTTTAACTCCAAGGAATGTGCTTTCGCATATCCAGGTCAGCGTAAAAGTTCCAAGTATAGGATACCTGCGTTCTGTGAGAGGATCCTTAACTGGTATTTCAGAAGGTTTTCTGCTGGGACAGGGGAAACCGCTTAAAAGCAAGGTGACTTATCTTCTGGAATCCTGGACGAAATCGATTGATAAGAATGACGCAACGCTAGGAACGTTGAAGACATCGCTTAAATGTTTTGGCCTACCAGAAACTGCCCATCTTGATGCAGAAAACAATAAGTTGTCTCTTTCTGCTTTGTTCAGGCTCTGCGGATTTGAAATCATAAGTGGTTGAAAGATTATTTTAGGCATGTTGCTCTATAA
>ERZ1026894.292-NODE-292-length-39213-cov-18.044563_pt1 | contig 39213 bp, 35 predicted proteins | sample MGYA00380177_ERZ1026894 | MGnify/ENA primary metagenome ERZ1026894 (study PRJEB33269, sample SAMEA4719813) | human gut metagenome | biome: human-associated habitat; feature: organic feature; material: feces | place: Cameroon | collected 2013-10 ... | reverse complement strand
TTGATCCTATCTCCTGTGCCCACGCTGAGGCAAAAGAAGGGTACAGAGAAGCTTGTTCCTATCTCCTGTGCCCACGCTGAGGCGGAAGAAGGGGCACAGGCGGGCGCTCCACATTTATTGGCAGTGCTCCGCAATGAGCCACGCTATTCATAAGATTGTCAGCAAAAGGCGCTGCCAATCTTATTTCATATCGCGGCGTTCGCCGCATCACGGCAAAAGTAAAAACCGTGATTTGTGAGCAAGCTCCCAATCACGGTTCTTATTTTGCCTATGCGCGGCTCATTGCCCGCGTAACTCTCAAGTTAGTATTTTCTATAAAAATTGCACAATAAAAGCACCTACATGACGGTATAGGTGCTTTTTGTATGTCTTAAATTCTGTATCGGTTCAAGAAAAATTAAGCCATTCCGTTAACAGCTTTGCTCAGACGGGAAACCTTTCTTGCAGCGTTGTTCTTGTGGTAAACGCCCTTAGAAGTAGCCATCTCGATGGTCTTGGTAGCAGCAGCCAGTTCAGTCTTAGCAGCTTCCTTGTCACCGGTCTCGATTGCAGCGTATACCTTCTTGATAGCGGTCTTAACGCCGGATCTGATAGCCTTGTTTCTGTCAGCTCTTGTGCGGGATACTAAAATTCTCTTTTTTGCAGATTTAATGTTAGCCAAGTCGTACACCTCCATAATGTATACAATAAAATTATAATTTACAAGAAATGTTTCACTTTAGCCAGACACGGAAGACTAACGTAAACATACTATTGTAGTTTAGACAATCTGCCAGCTTTTGTCAATACATATTTTGCGGATTTTTGCAAAAAATATTACAAAAATATGGTATCTACGAAAGGCGGACAGAGGTTAGAGAATGGAGACTTTTCAGATCAGAACAGACCTGGCGCTGGAGGCGCGGGAAAGTGTCAATGAGGAAGAGAGCAGATTGCGGGGAGTATCGGTGGAAGAACGCTATGAAGAAGAGACGGATATCCGGACCACTAAGGTGACCATCGACACCAAAAATGCGGAAAAGACACTGGGGAAACCCATGGGAGTCTATGTGACCATGGAAGCCCCCGCTATGGTGGAACCGGATGATGATTATCACAGAGAAATCTCAGAGGCACTGGCGGAAGAACTGTTAAAAATGTTGCCGCAGGAGCAGGAAGAACTGGCGGTATTGATCGTTGGACTGGGGAACCGGGAAGTGACTGCGGATGCCCTGGGACCTCAGGTGGTGGATAATCTGCTGATCACCAGACATGTGGTCAGAGCCTATGGAAAGGCAGCCTATAACTGTACCCGCATGAATCTGGTCAGCAGTATTGAACCGGGGGTGATGGCGAAGACCGGTATGGAGACGGCGGAGATCATAGGCGGAGTAGTGAAGGAGACAAAGCCGGATGTATTGATCGCTGTGGATGCCCTTGCAGCCCGCAGCATAAAAAGGTTAAACCGTACGATTCAGATCACCAATACCGGGATCCAGCCGGGATCCGGAGTGGGGAATCACAGAAATGCCCTGACCAAAGAGACACTGGGGGTGCCGGTGATCGCCATCGGGATTCCTACAGTGGTGGATGCGGCTACTATCGTGGGTGATGCCCTGGAGAAGCTGATGAGCGGGGAGAAAGAGTTCGATGCCGTCAAATACATGGGGCAGCACCGGATGGCATTTGCAGAACTGAATAATATGTATATGACCGGAAAAGATATTGACTCCGTGATCAAACGTGTCAGCTATACCGTATCCGAAGGAATCAATATTGCCATGGAAAAAAACTGGGTATAGATGCATATATATAAGAGAGAATGCGCGAAAGGAAAGCGTGGACAGTGAAAAAAACCGAAAATGCCGCCGGTCGTCCGAAACTGCTTTTTCTGGCGGTTGTCTGCGGATTGCTGTTGGTGGATGGAGGAATAAATGAATTCCCGGTGCTTACCGGAGCAGGCGCTTTCCCGGGAGAGACGGGCGGCTTTGGATGGTCGTTTCAGCAGAGTATGGAAGAGGTGGTTCCTCTGTTGGGCTACGGAAGTCTGCCGGAGCAAAAAACGCAGATCGCGGAGGATGAGACCACCTGCAGGACACTGACCACACAGGATCTGATCAGTGAGGAACTTCTGATTTCACAGTCCCCGGAAGAACAGACACAGACAGCGCAGGATCCGGAGCACGCAGAGCAGACAATCGGTGCAGCAGAGGGAGGATTCCAGCCGGCAGCCAGGCAGGTGCAGATTGATAGAGCACAGTTGTCTGATTATGAGACTCTGGTGCAGAATTTCTATGCCATCGATGCCAATACCATGGCGGGGAGTGATCAACTGTCCGCGGAGAAACTCCTGGGGATGGATATGACACTGGCAAAAGAAGGAGAAAAACCACAGATTTTGATCTATCACACCCATTCCCAGGAAGCTTTTGCGGATTCTGTACCGGGAGATGTGAATACCGGTATTGTAGGAGTGGGAGAGCATCTGACACAGATCCTGACGGAACAATATGGCTACGCGGTACTGCATCATACCGGCGAGTACGATGTGGAGACCAGAGACAATGCATATTCCAAAGCCCTTCCGGCAGTGGAACAGATCCTTACAGAGAATCCGTCCATACAGGTGATCCTGGATCTGCACAGGGATGAGGTGGCGGAAGGAACGAAACTGGTAACAGATCTCCAGGGCAGGCCCACTGCGCGTTTTATGTTTTTCAATGGGCTCAGCCGCACCCGCAAGACCGGAGATATCGACTATCTTCAGAATGAAAACCAGGAGGCAAACCTGGCATTTTCCTTTCAGATGCAGTTAAAGGCAGCGGAATATTATCCGGGGCTGACACGACGGATCTACTTAAAGGGCTACCGGTACAACATGCACTTACGTCCCCGGACACTTCTGGTGGAACTGGGGGCACAGAATAATACGGTGGAGGAAGCCATGAATGCCTGTGATCCGCTGGCACATATCCTGGATATGGTGCTAAAGGGAGAATAAGGCAAGGAATCGAAGCAAAAACATAGACAAGAATGCGGAATTTATGCTACAATTGTCAGACGTAAGAATATGTCAGGAAAGGACAGTAGTATGGCAGCAATAGACCAGAGCAAGATCCGCAATTTTTGTATTGTGGCACATATAGATCACGGCAAATCCACCCTGGCAGACCGCATCATCGAGAAGACCGGTCTGCTCACCAGCAGAGAGATGCAGGCACAGGTGCTGGACAACATGGACCTGGAGAGAGAACGGGGCATCACCATCAAGGCACAGGCCGTGCGTACCGTGTATAGGGCACAGGATGGAGAGGAATATATTTTCAACCTCATCGACACACCGGGACATGTAGACTTCAATTACGAGGTCAGCCGTTCCCTGGCAGCCTGCGACGGCGCAATCCTTGTCGTGGATGCGGCACAGGGTATCGAGGCACAGACCCTGGCGAATGTCTATCTGGCGCTGGATCATGACCTGGATGTATTCCCGGTTATTAATAAAATCGACCTGCCCAGCGCGGATCCCCAGAGAGTCATCGAGGAGATTGAGGATGTCATCGGCATTGAAGCACAGGACGCACCGTTAATTTCAGCCAAGAACGGTATCGGCATCGAGGAAGTCTTAGAACAGATCGTGAAAAAGATCCCCGCACCCAAGGGCAGCCCCGACAAGCCTCTGCAGGCACTGATCTTCGACTCCGTGTACGATTCCTATAAGGGTGTTATTATATTCTGCCGTGTCATGGAAGGTACCGTGAAAAAAGGTACCATGATCCGCATGATGGCTACCGGAGCGAAGGAAGAAGTGGTAGAGGTCGGCTATTTCGGAGCGGGACAGTTTATCCCCTGTGACGAACTTTCCGCAGGAATGGTAGGCTATATTACTGCGTCCATTAAAAATGTAAAGGATACGGCGGTAGGTGATACCGTGACGGATGACAACAATCCCTGCGCAGAGCCCCTGCCCGGTTATAAAAAAGTACAGTCCATGGTATATTGCGGACTGTACCCCGCAGACGGATCTAAGTACCCGGATCTGCGTGATGCACTGGAGAAATTACAGTTAAACGACGCTTCTCTGTTCTATGAGCCGGAGACTTCCGTGGCACTGGGATTTGGTTTCCGCTGTGGATTTTTAGGACTGCTGCACTTAGAGATCATCCAGGAGCGTCTGGAGAGAGAGTACAATCTCGACCTGGTGACCACCGCTCCCGGCGTAGTCTATAAGGTGCATAAGACCAACGGCGAAGTGATCGAACTGACCAACCCCTCCAACCTGCCGGATCCTTCCGAGATCGAATATATGGAAGAGCCGGTGGTGAACGCGGAGATCATGGTTACTTCTGAATTCATCGGTTCCATTATGGAACTGTGTCAGGAGCGCCGGGGCAAATACCTCGGTATGGAATACATCGAAGGTACCAGAGCACTGTTAAAATACGAACTGCCCTTAAACGAGATCATTTATGATTTCTTTGATGCACTGAAATCCCGTTCCCGCGGTTATGCTTCTTTTGACTATGACTTAAAGGGTTACGAGAGATCCAATCTGGTGAAGTTGGACATCCTTATCAACCGTGAGGAAGTGGATGCCCTGTCCTTTATCGTCTGTGCGGACTCCGCCTACGAGAGAGGACGTAAGATGTGTGAGAAGCTGAAGGATGAGATCCCCAGACACCTTTTCGAGATCCCTATTCAGGCTGCCATCGGAGGCAAGGTCATTGCCAGAGAGACGGTAAAAGCCATGCGTAAGGATGTACTGGCAAAATGCTACGGTGGTGATATTACCCGTAAGAAGAAGCTGTTAGAGAAGCAGAAAGAGGGTAAGAAACGTATGCGCCAGTTCGGTAACGTAGAGATCCCCCAGAAGGCATTTATGAGCGTTCTGAAGCTGGATGATAAAAATTAGCCACAAGTCATTTGAAGGAGCAATATGAATCAAAAAGAACTGGAACTGTATATTCATATTCCCTTTTGCGTAAAAAAGTGCAGCTATTGTGATTTCCTGTCTGCTCCTGCCACGGAGCAGACTAAGGAAGCCTATATGGCTGCACTTTTTGCAGAGATCGGGGGAAGAGCAAAAGATTATAAAGACCGTATCGTAACCAGCGTATTTATCGGTGGCGGGACCCCTTCCCTGTTATCCGCAGACACCATAAGACAGCTGATGGAACATATCCGGGAAGGATTTAGACTGGCACCGGATGCGGAGATCACTATGGAGGTGAATCCGGGCACTGTCACTGCGGAAAAACTCACAGCATTTTATGCGGCGGGGATCAATCGTCTCAGCATCGGCATGCAGTCGGCGCAGGAGCAGGAACTGAAGATACTTGGAAGAATCCATGATTTTGACGGTTTCTGTCAGGTGTATCGGGAGGCAGTAGAGGCAGGTTTTACGAACATCAATGTGGATGTCATGAGCGGACTGCCGGGACAGACTCGTGCAAGCTATAAGGACACACTGGAAAAGGTGCTGCGGTTAGAGCCCATGCCGCAGCATATCTCAGCTTACAGCCTGATCGTGGAGGAAGGAACTCTTTTTGCGGCGATGGCGGGCAGAGGAGAACTGCCTCTGCCGGAAGAAGATACGGAGCGCGCCATGTATGAGGAGACACTGGAGATTCTGGCAGGATACGGTTTCCATCGTTATGAGATCTCCAATTATGCTTTGGACGGCTACGAATGCAGGCATAATGTGGGCTACTGGATCCGGAGAGACTATCTTGGATTTGGTATAGGGGCGGCTTCCCTGATCGGCAACGTAAGATTTCAGAACGGAAGAGATCTTAACGCTTATCTGGCACATCCGTTTGCCTGCCGGGAAGAAGAACAGAGCCTTACCACACAGGAACAGATGGAAGAGACCATGTTTTTAGGACTGCGGTTAATACGGGGCGTGTCATATACGGAATTTGCATGCTGCTATGGGCAGACATTGGAAGAGGTCTACGGAGAAGTGATCGCACGGAATGTAGCGGATGGGCTGCTTACGGTCAGGGAAGATGAGACGGGACGGCGTCTTATGCTTACCGGGCGGGGGCTGGATGTAAGCAATTATGTCATGGCACAGTTTTTATTCTGAAGATCCCCGGAAGACTGACAGGCACTTGTGGACAGAAAATCACATAAACTATCATAAGCAACTGTCCACGGAGGTGCTCTTTGAAGACCTTTCAACAGCCATTAACCGCGGAAGAAGAAGCTTATTATATCCGTATGCTCAGGGAAGGTACCGTGGAAGAAGCCAGGCAGGCAAAAGAGATTCTGGTAGAGAGGAACCTGCGTCTGGTGGCGCACATTGCGAAAAAATATCAAAATGTAGAGGAAGATATGGAGGATCTGATCTCCATCGGGTGTATCGGTCTGATCAAAGCGGTGAATTCTTTTGATTCCGGAAAAGGGAGACTGGCTACCTATGCCTGCCGCTGCATCGATAATGAACTTCTGATGATGCTGCGCAGCCGCAAAAAACTTTCCAGAGAAGTCTCTCTGTACGAACCCATCGGGCAGGATAAGGAAGGCAATGCCATTCATCTGCTGGATGTGATCGAAGAGAAACAGAGAGATGTGGTAGAGGACCTGGAGCTTTGGAGGAACAGAAAACGTCTGCTGGTGGCGTTAGACCACTGCCTGACCGAGAGAGAGTATAAGATCCTGGTGATGCGTTACGGAATTTTAGGATACAAAGAGTATACCCAGCAGGAAGTGGGAGATACTTTAGGAATCTCGAGAAGCTATGTCTCCCGTATGGAAAAAAGGGCACTGCAGAAGCTGGCAGCAGAGCTGAGGGAAGAATAACGCAGGCTTGTCAAGAGTACGACGCTGTGATATATTGGTAATAGTGTTACTACACAGGATAAAGGGGGAAAAGGGATGCTCTTTGTGAGAACGGAAGACTTAAAGACAGGAATGCGCCTGGCGAGACCTGTTTATAATAAGAAAAGCATTCTTTTGTTTGACCGGAATTCCCTTTTGTCGGTACAGGCAATAGAGAGTATCCGCAATTTCGGACTGATCGGCGTCTATGTGCTGGAACCGGCAGAACCGCTTCCTCCCATGACACAGGAGGACCTGGAGTTTGAACGGTTCCAGATCAAGGCAGTTGGCGCCATCGAGGAGGAACAGGAGCGTATCCGAAAGACCAGAAAGCAGAGCCGTACCCAGGCGATCGCAGACATGGTCATCCGCAATTACGGACATCTGGATGAGAAGGTCAATTTCTATCAGAATCTGAGGAGCCTGGAGGACTATGTCTCCAGACATTCCCTGAATGTGGCAATACTCTGTGCCATGATCACCCATGTAATGAATCTAAGACGGGAAGAACAGTACCATACGGTATGTGCTGCCATTCTCCACGATATGGGCAAACTGGGAAAAAAGGATGCTGTGTATTACGGAGCACCCTATTTGGTGGAAGACATGCTTAAGAATTGTGAGACCCAGGAAGAAGCTTATGGAATGATCGAGGAAGCCTTTGCAACCGAAGGAATGCATATCCGCAGAATCTGCCAGCAGGCAGCGAGAAAGCAGCTGGATCTGTTCCCGGCAGACGGGGAGAAGAGCCGGTACAAGATGTTGGCGGGATCCGATGTCCTGCTGGTGGCGAACCGCTACGATGAGATCACGGCCATGACGCTGCAGGGTACAGCACAATCGGAAGTGAAAGCTATCCAGGAATTCATGGAACACCCTGAGGTCTATGATCCGGAGACGGTACGGGCGCTGATCCGTTCTATCAATATTCTGCCGCTCGGGGCATGCGTGGAAGTAAGCACGGGGGAAAAGGCACTGGTATTAAATGAAAATGAAGAAAATGTACTGCGTCCCACACTGGTAAGTTTCCGGGATAACAGTATTTTGAATCTGTCACTTCCGGAGAACGAAGATATTCACATCGTGGATATCATGAAGACCATGGATAACAGATACATATTCAGCAAATAGTGAGGAGCAACTATGCCAACAATCGAAGAAATACTCAGAGCCGCCAAGGAGGCGGGAGCAAGTGATGTGCATCTTACGGTAGGTATTCCGCCGAAGATGCGTGTGAACGGTAATCTGATCACCATGGATTACCCGAAGATGCTTCCTGCGGATACTTTGGAGGTATTAGTCAATATTATGACGGAAGTACAGAGAGAACGTTTCGAGGAACGGGGAGAATACGATATGTCTTTCTCTATCCCCAACTGTGGACGTTACCGTGTCAATGCCTATAAACAGAGAGGCTCTGTGGCACTGGCATTCCGTCTGGTGGGTACTGTGGTGCCCTCTCCGGAAGAACTGGGTGTACCGGAATCCGTGGTGGATCTGTATCAGCGCAAACGTGGACTGGTATTGGTCACCGGACCTACCGGAAGCGGTAAATCCACTACTCTTGCCGCTATTATTGACAAGATCAACAACAACAGAGATGCTCATGTCATCACCCTGGAAGACCCCATCGAGTATCTGCATCAGCATAAGATGTCCATGGTCAACCAAAGGGAGATCGGCATTGACTCCAACAATTATGCCAATGCCTTAAGAGCAGCCCTTCGTGAAGATCCCGATGTCATTCTCGTAGGAGAGATGCGTGACTTCGAGACCATCAGCGTAGCGATCACGGCAGCGGAGACCGGACATCTGGTATTGTCCACATTGCATACCATCGGTGCCGCCAGTACCGTAGACCGTGTCATCGATGTTTTCCCGCCCCATCAGCAGCAACAGATCAGAGTACAGCTGTCCAATACCCTGGAAGCCGTAGTCTCTCAGCAGCTGATCCCTACCGCGGACGGTAAGCACCGTGTGGCAGCGTTTGAGGTCATGCATGCCAACCATGCGGTCCGTAACCTGATCCGTGAGGGCAAATCCCATCAGCTGGCAAGTGTCATGCAGACGAACCGCAAGCTTGGCATGATCACCATGGATGAAGCTATTGTCCAGCTCTATTTTGAAGGTAAGATCGACAGAGAGCATGCGATCCAGTTTGCACAGGATCCTGACAGCATGGAGAATAAGATCTGATCAAGAGGTAATCAAAGCCATCGGCAGCTTACGGTATCGTGGGCTGCCGGGGCATATGTATTCGTTTTCCTTCTTTTTTCTAAGCATTATCAAGTTTTTTTCAAGTAACTGTCCTTCGGGACATTCCGCAGAATTTCTGCAATCGTTTTCCATCTTTTCATTATTTATATAACAAAAATAAAGGAGGTAGTTTATGTTTTCTACAATTTATTCCGGCGCGGTCTGCGGTCTGCAGGCGTATCTGATCCGCGTGGAGGTGGATCTGGCGGGAGGATTGCCGGCTTTTTTGATGGTGGGTTCCCTGGGCAGTGAAGTGAGAGAATCCAGGGAAAGAGTATGTGTTGCCATGAAAAATTCAGGTTTTCAGATTCCACCCGGCCATATTACCGTGAATCTGGCACCGGCGGACAGGCGGAAGGACGGTACCGCATTTGACCTGCCCATAGCCATCGGACTTTTGCAGGATATGGAGCTTCTGAAAGAGGACGCGGTGAAAGACACGCTGTTTTTAGGGGAACTGGGATTAAACGGTGAGATCAAAAAAGCCAAAGGAGTACTGCCGATTGTAAGAGAGGCGACCCGCCGGGGAATTCACAGAGTCATTGTTCCCAGGGAAAATGCCCTGGAGGCAGCGGTAATCCCGGGAGTGACAGTATGGGGAGTTGGGAATTTGGGGGAACTGTTTACGGCACTGTTACATCCCGGGGAGGATGAAGAGAAAATATACAGACCGAGAGTCTGCCCGGAGGATCTGTTGAAATGCAGCGGGGGAGGCAAAAGAGGAGATTTCCGGGAAGTGGCGGGCCAGGAGAGCGCCAGGAGAGGTGCGCTGATCGCGGCAGCAGGCTTTCATAATCTGTTAATGATGGGACCGCCCGGTGTTGGCAAGTCCATGATCGCCGGCAGGATTCCCGGAATCTTACCGCCGCTTACTCTGGAGGAAAGTCTGGAGGTCACCAGCATCTACAGTGTGGCAGGGCTTCTGCCGCCGGAGCAGGCACTGATTACAGAGAGACCTTTTTATGCACCTCATCAAAATGTCACCCTGCCGGCTCTGATCGGTGGAGGAGCCGCGGTACCGCGACCGGGAATGGTGTCGCTGGCGCATCGGGGGGTGCTGTTTTTGGATGAACTGCCACAGTTTCAGAGGGTGGTGCTCGATAGCATGCGTCAGCCCCTGGAAGAACGCAGGGTACAGATTGCAAGAAGTGCGGGACTGATCACCTATCCTTCCGATTTTATGCTGGTGGCAGCCATGAATCCTTGCCCTTGCGGATATTATCCGGATCGGAACAAATGCCGCTGCACACAGCCCCAGATCGATAAATACTTAGGAAAAGTGTCGGGACCGCTGTTGGACCGTATTGATCTGTGTGTGGAGCTGCAGCCTGTGGATATCCTGCATTTACAGGAAAACGGATCCGGAGAGAGCAGCGACAAGATGCGGGAGAAAATAGGTGCGGCACGAAAAATGCAGGAAACAAGATACGCAGGCACCGACTACCGGTTCAATGGAGATGTCTCTTCCGCAGATGCGGAAAAATACTTTGTGCTCGGAACGGAAGAAAAAAAGGTGATGGGACAGATGTATCATACACTTGCCTTAAGTGCGAGGGCATATCACAGGATCTTAAAAACGGCGCGCACCATCGCTGACCTGGAGGGATATGAGGAGATCACGAAGGATCATCTGCTGGAGGCAGCCTGTTACAGACCTTCGGAAGAATATTGGAATTAAGGGATGCAGGAAAGGAAAATATACGGTATGAATAGGACGGAAACAGAGAGAATGTATGCGTATTTTCTATGCAGCATTCCCATGATCGGTGGGGTACGTGCGGGGCAGCTCGAAGAGCGGTTCGGTTCACCTCAGGGGATATATGAGGCCGGAGTGACCGGTTGGAGAGAATGCGTGAGTGAATCCATTGCGGAGTATATGGACAGGCAGAAAAAAGAGGATGCATGGAGGCAGGAATATGCACAGCTTGCAGAGAAACAGATTCATCTGGTGTTTCCCTGGGAAAAAGGATTCCCGAAAAAGTTATTGACCATACCGGATCCGCCGTATGGATTTTTTTATAAAGGACGGCTCCCGGAGGATACCATTCCATCGGTGGCGGTCATCGGAGCCAGAGAATGTTCGGAGTATGGAAGATATGTGGCGGAGGAACTGGGGAGATATCTCGGCACACATAGAATCCAGGTCATCAGCGGCATGGCAAGAGGCATTGACGGAATCAGCCAGCAGGCGGCGTTGTCAGCGGGAGGCACCTCCTACGGGGTGCTGGGATGCGGCGTGGATATCTGCTACCCCAGCCAGAACAGAAGATTGTATGAAGAACTGGGCAGGGAGGGAGGACTGCTCTCCACCTATGCGCCGGGGATCCGCGCCATGCCGGCATATTTTCCGCCCAGAAACCGCATCGTCAGCGGACTGTCGGATGCGCTGATCGTCATTGAAGCCCGGCAGAAGAGCGGGACACTGATCACTGTGGATATGGCATTGGAACAGGGGAGAGATGTGTATGTGGTGCCGGGCAGGATCACGGACAGACTCAGTGATGGCTGCAACCGGCTGCTAAACCAGGGCGCGGGAGTGGTGCTTTCGCCGGAGCAGTTTCTGGAGGACTTTTTACAAAGCTGGGAAGAGAGACAGGAGCTTCCGGTGGAGAGTGATATTTATAAGAGAAAAAGAAAGCATAGAAAAAATCAAAATCTGCAGTTGAAGGAGCCGCTGAAAAAGGTGTATGAGAGACTGACTCCCGTGCCGAAGACTGCGGAGACGATTCTTGCAGAGCTGTGGGAAAAGGGGGAATATCTTGACATTGCCGCATTGCACCGGGCACTGATGGAGCTGGAACTTTCCGGGTATGTGAGACAAAGCAGCCCGGGGTATTTTGGCACTTCTGCGAATTGACAAGGCTTTGAAAAAAGGGGTATAGTAATAGTCATACATGAGAATGATGAGAAAGGTCAGGTACCCCTTATGAACGATAAAGATACTTACAGAATGCACACGAAAGTGATACAGATCGGAGGCCGGAAGATCGGTGGCGGGAATCCGATCGCCATTCAGTCCATGACCAATACGAAGACGGAGGATGTGAAGGCTACGGTGGAGCAGATTTTGCGTCTGGAGAAGGCAGGCTGTGAGATCATCCGCTGTACGGTGCCCACATTAGAGGCGGCAGCAGCCATCCGTGAGATCAAGAAGCAGATTCATATTCCGCTGGTGGCGGATATTCATTTTGACTACCGTATGGCTCTGGCAGCCATCGAGAACGGTGCGGACAAGATCCGTATCAACCCCGGCAATATCGGAAGTACGGAGCGGGTGAAGGCTGTGGTGGATGCGGCGAAGGAGCGGAATATCCCCATACGTGTCGGTGTCAACAGCGGCTCCCTGGAGAAGCCGTTAATAGAGAAATACGGTGGTGTGACAGCCGAGGGCATTGTGGAGAGCGCATTGGATAAGGTGCACATGATCGAAGACTTAGGATATGACAATCTGGTCATCAGTATCAAGTCTTCGGATGTATTAATGTGCGTGAAAGCTCACGAACTGCTGGCAGGGAAGACTGTATATCCGCTGCATGTGGGCATTACTGAGTCCGGTACAGTCAACAGCGGCAATATTAAATCAGCCATCGGTCTGTCCCTGATCTTAAGCCAGGGCATCGGTGATACGATCCGTGTATCCCTGACCGGAGATCCGGTGGAGGAGATCAAGTCCGCGAAGCTGATCCTGCGTACATTGGGACTCAGAAAGGGCGGCATCGAAGTCGTATCCTGCCCTACCTGTGGCAGAACCCAGATCGACCTGATCGGACTGGCGACCAGGGTGGAAAAGCTGGTGGAGGATTATCCGTTAGATATTAAGGTGGCGGTCATGGGCTGCGTAGTGAACGGACCCGGAGAAGCGAAGGAAGCGGATCTGGGAGTAGCGGGCGGCATCGGAGAAGGACTGTTGATCAAACACGGTGAGATCGTGAAAAAGCTTCCGGAGGATCAGTTGCTCCCCGCCTTAAAAGAGGAATTGGATCATTGGAGTTAAAGTAGATGAGTAAACCTTTTTTTGAAGTATTTCCGAATTTACAGTTGAATACGGATATTCATGACCTGATGGGTCAGACAGAAGTAGAGAGAGTCTCGGCGACAAAGCGCAGAGACTTTCTTCGGGTGTATTTAAAAAGTACCCGTCTGATTCAGAAAGCAGATATCTGGACCGCGGAACAGGAGATTAAAAAGCAGTTGTTTCCGGATGCCAACCTGACGGTAAAAATATACGAAAAATTTGAACTTTCTTCCCAATACAATCCGGAAAAGCTGATGGATATCTATAAAGAAAGTATCCTGGAGGAATTCCGGGAATACAGTCATATCCAGTACAACGCCCTGAAGACGGCCAAGATCGAGTATCCTGCGGAAAATGAAATGCTGATAACGATGGAGGATACGGTGCTGAACCGCAGCATGGAAGGAGAGATATTACAGATCCTTGAGAAGATACTGGTGGAACGCTGTGGATTCTCTGTGAAACTCCATGCAGCTTATGTGGAAAAAGAGACCGGAAGATTCAAGGAGGAAGAGGAAGCCAAAATCCGCATGAAGGTAGACGCCATCTACAGCCGCACCAGAGGCAGGAAGGAAGAGGCTGTGGACAGCATAGCGCCTGCACAGGACACAGAGCAGGAAAATACACAGAGCCCGGAGGCGAAGAAGGCAGACGATTCCGGCAAGGCAAAAAGCGAACCGGCAGGTGGCGTGACCAAGAGCTTCCAGGGGGGCGGCCGTGGCGAATTCAAGCGCGGAGAATTCAAAAAAGGAGAGTTTCGTAAGGGTGGCAATTTTGAAAAAGGTGCCCTGAAGAGATCGGACAATCCCGATGTGATCTACGGCAGAGATTTTGAAGAGGAAGCCATGAAGATCGAGGAACTGATCGGTGAAATGGGAGAAGTGACCATCCGCGGAAAAGTACTGTCCGTGGATACCAGGGATATTAAGAATGAGAAGACCATCATTATCTTCAATATGTCCGATTTTACCGATACCATGACCATCAAGATGTTCGTGCGTACGGAGCAGGTGAAGGAAGTGACCGGGGATATTAAGCCGGGAGCCTTTTTAAAGGTAAAGGGAATCTGTATGATGGATAAGTTCGACCACGAGCTTGCCATCGGCTCTATCGCCGGAATCAAGAAGATCCCTGATTTTACCAATACAAGAATGGATACCTCCGCCCGAAAACGTGTGGAACTGCACTGCCATACCAAAATGAGTGATATGGACGGTGTCTCAGAGGCAAAAGATATCGTAAAACGTGCCTATAAATGGGGACATCGTGCCATCGCCATCACAGATCACGGCGTGGTACAGAGTTTTACCGATGCCAATCATGTCTGGGACGATCTGTGGAAGGCGGAAAAGGGCAAACGTAAGGATGCCGGAGACGAGAATCCGGACAAGCAGGACTTTTTCAAAATCATCTATGGTGTGGAGGCTTATCTGGTAGATGATCTGAAGGAGATCGTGACCAATGATAAGGGCCAGAGTCTGCACGAGGATTATGTGGTGTTCGATATCGAGACCACAGGATTCTCCCCAGTGAATAACCGGATCATCGAGATTGGTGCGGTCAAGGTGTCCGGCGGTGAGATCGTGGATCGTTTTTCCACTTTCGTCAATCCGGATGTACCGATTCCTTTTGAAATCGAGAAGCTGACAAGTATCCGGGATGAGGATGTTATGGATTATCCGCAGATCGATGTGATTCTGCCGCAATTTTTGCAGTTTTGTGAGGGCTGTATCATGGTGGCACACAATGCCAGCTTCGATATGAGCTTTATTATGGAGAACTGCAGAAGACTGGGATATCCGCAGGAGTTTACCTATGTGGATACCGTGGGCATCTCCAGAGTACTGTTGAAGAATCAGTCAAAGCATACCCTGGATGCGGTAGCGAAGACTTTGGGGATATCTCTGGAGAACCATCACAGAGCCGTGGATGATGCAGAGTGTACGGCACATATTTTTGTGAAATTTATTAAAATGCTGGAGGAGCAGGATATCCATAATCTGACGGAAGTCAATGCGCTGGGAGCATCCAGTGTGGATGCTGTGAAAAAAATGCCCTCCTACCATGCCATTATTTTGGCAAAAAATGATCTTGGACGTATCAATCTCTACCGGCTGGTGTCCCAGTCCCACCTGACCTATTTTAACAAACATCCCAGGATTCCCAAGAGCCTGGTGATGAAGTACAGGGAAGGACTGATCTTAGGAAGTGCCTGTGAAGCGGGAGAACTGTACCGGGCATTGCTTGACGGGCAGTCGGATGCGCAGATCGCAAGGCTGGTAAAATTCTACGATTATTTGGAGATTCAGCCCTGTGGCAACAATAAGTTCATGATCGCTTCGGAGCGTGTCCGGAATGTGAATTCCGTCGAGGATATTCAGAACATCAACCGCAGGATCGTGGAGCTGGGAGAGCAGTTCCATAAGCCGGTGGTGGCTACCTGCGATGTGCATTTCCTGGATCCGGAGGATGAGATCTACCGTCGTATCATCATGGCAGGACGTGGGTTCGATGATGCGGATGACCAGGCACCGCTGTATTTACATACCACGGAGGAGATGTTGGAAGAGTTCTCCTACCTGGGCAGTGACAAGGCGGAAGAGATCGTCATTACCAATACGAATATGATCACCGATATGATCGAGACCATTGCGCCGGTGCGTCCGGATAAATGTCCCCCGGTCATTCCGGACAGTGATAAGACCCTGACGGAGATCTGTTACAATAGGGCCCATGAGATCTATGGACCCGATCTGCCCAAGATCGTAGAGGCAAGACTGGAGAAGGAATTGAACTCCATTATCAAAAACGGATTTGCCGTAATGTACATCATTGCGCAGAAGCTGGTATGGAAGTCGGTGGAGGATGGATACCTGGTAGGTTCCCGTGGATCCGTAGGAAGCTCCTTTGTGGCGACCATGGCGGGAATCACGGAGGTCAATCCCTTAAGTCCTCATTATTATTGCAGCAAGTGCCATTATGTGGATTTCGACAGTGAAGAGGTCAAAGCTTACGCCGGTAAAGCGGGAATCGATATGCCGGACAAGGTCTGTCCGGTATGCGGAGAGAAGCTTCATAAGGATGGCTTCGATATTCCTTTTGAGACATTCCTGGGATTCAAGGGAGATAAGGAGCCGGATATCGACCTGAACTTCTCCGGTGAGTACCAGTCCAAGGCTCATAAATACACGGAGGTTATCTTCGGCGCGGGTCAGACCTTCCGTGCCGGAACCATTGCAACCCTGGCGGATAAGACCGCCTTCGGTTATGTGAAGAATTATTTTGAAGAACGTGGCATTCACAAGCGGACCAGTGAAATCGACCGTATCGCTTCCGGATGTACCGGAGTGCGGCGAAGTACCGGTCAGCATCCCGGCGGTATCGTTGTATTGCCTCTGGGGCAGGATATCAACTCCTTTACCCCGGTACAGCATCCGGCGAATGATATGACCACGGATACCATAACGACACACTTTGACTACCATTCCATCGACCACAACCTGTTGAAGCTGGATATTCTGGGACACGATGATCCTACCATGATCCGTATGCTGCAGGATCTGACGGGGAGAGATCCTCTGACAATCCCGCTGGATGGACAGGATGTTATGAGCCTGTTCCAGAACACGGACGCGTTAGGCGTCACCCCGGAACAGATCGGTGGAACAAAGTTAGGAGCATTAGGTATTCCGGAGTTCGGTACGGATTTCGCTATGCAGATGGTTATCGATGCGAAGCCCAAAGCGTTTTCCGATCTGGTGCGTATCTCCGGTCTGTCCCACGGTACCAACGTATGGCTGGGCAATGCGCAGGATCTGATCATGAGCGGCGTGGCGACCATTTCCACGGCAATCTGTACCCGTGATGATATCATGCTGTATCTGATCCAGATGGGCGTGGAGTCGGAGAAGTCCTTCAAGATCATGGAAGCAGTACGTAAGGGTATGGTGGCGAAGGGAAAATGTGCCATGTGGGAAGAGTGGAAAGCGGATATGCTGGCGCATGATGTACCCCAGTGGTATATCGAATCCTGCCAGAAGATCGAGTATATGTTCCCGAAGGCGCATGCGGCGGCGTATGTTATGATGGCATGGCGTATCGCTTATTGCAAGATCCATTATCCGTTAGCTTATTACGGTGCGTTTTTCAGTATCCGTGCCAAGGCATTTTCCTACGAGATCATGTGTCAGGGACAGAAACACTTGGAGAGTGTGATGGCAGAGTACAAAAAACGACAGGATACTCTCTCTAATAAGGAAAAAGATGCTATGGGCGATATGCGTATCGTGCAGGAGATGTATGCGCGAGGCTTTGAGTTTGAGCCCATTGATATCTTCCGGGCACAGTCCAGATCGTTCCAGATCGTGGATGGGAAGCTGATGCCTTCCTTAAACAGTATCGACGGACTGGGAGAGAAGGCGGCAGATGCCATTGTGGAAGCTGCCAAGGACGGTCCCTTCCTGTCAAAAGATGATTTTCGCCAAAGAACCAAGGTTTCCAAGACGATAATTGACCTTATGGATTCGTTAGGATTATTAGGAGACCTGCCGGAGTCGAACCAGATAAGCATCTTTGATCTGGTGTAACAGTTCAGCCATGGGACAACAGAAACGGGGCGTGGGTGCTTGCACACAAAGCACCGCTTCTGTTGCCCCGTGAGCGGAGCGCCCGATCCATGAAGCAAAAGATGAGCCGTGCAAAATTTTTTTAAAAAACTCTTGCATTTTTTCGACAACTCTATTATACTATGCAAGTACTGCTTTTGTGGCTGATTGGTCAAGCGGTTAAGACGTCGCCCTCTCACGGCGAAAACAGGGGTTCGATTCCCCTATCAGCTGCTCTTTGAAAATTGTAGAAATTTTTCAAAAAATACTTGCAATTTTCAAATAAATGTATTATACTGAACAAGGTTCGTAAGTAACCTATGGCTGATTGGTCAAGCGGTTAAGACGTCGCCCTCTCACGGCGAAAACAGGGGTTCGATTCCCCTATCAGCTGCTTATTCTTTTAATAGAATAGCCCAACCCTGAAAAGTGTCGAAGAGCAGAAATGATTGCTTTTTGGCTCTTTTTTTTATAAATTTTCCTTGCCATTCCCATTTTTTTGTTGTATAGTGGTTCACGATTACTCAAATCATGGGGAAAAAGCGGCAAAGAGGCGGGAACCGAAAGCCGTATATCCGCGAAAACGGATGGATGGGAGCATATATGGCAAAATATTTAGTAATTGTAGAGTCACCGGCGAAGGTGAAGACAATCAAAAAATTTTTGGGAGCGAATTATGAGGTTATGGCCAGCCAGGGGCATGTGAGGGACCTGCCCAAGAGTCAGCTGGGAATTGATGTGGAACATGACTATGAACCGAAATACATTACGATCCGCGGCAAGGGAGATCTGCTGGCATCCTTACGTAAGGAAGTGAAGAAAGCAGAGAAGATCTATCTCGCAACCGACCCGGACCGTGAGGGAGAGGCCATTTCCTGGCATTTATATTATGCCTTGAAACTGGAAGATAAAAAAGTATATCGTATCACCTTTAATGAGATCACCAAAAGTGCGGTGAAGGAATCCTTAAAGCATGCCAGAGAGATTGATATGAATCTGGTGGATGCCCAGCAGGCGAGACGTGTGTTAGACCGCGTGGTAGGCTATCGGATCTCCCCTATTCTGTGGGCGAAGATCAAGAGAGGCTTAAGTGCCGGCCGTGTACAGTCTGTGGCTCTGCGGATCATCTGCGACAGAGAGGATGAGATCAATGCCTTCATTCCGGAGGAATACTGGTCCCTGGATGTGGATCTGAAAGTAAAAGGCGAGAAAAAGCCCATCTGCGCAAAATATTACGGAACTACGGAGAAAAAGCAGGGGATCGGCAGCAAGAAAGAAGCTGATGAGATCATGAATTCCCTGAAGGGTGCCAAATACGAGGTGAAGGAAGTTCGCCACGGCGAGCGTGTGAAGAAGGCACCCCTTCCTTTTACTACATCCACCTTACAGCAGGAAGCCAGCAAGGTACTGAATTTCTCCACTCAGAAGACCATGCGTCTGGCACAGCAGTTATACGAAGGTGTGGATATCAAGGGAGAAGGTACGGTAGGTCTGATCACTTACTTGCGTACCGATTCCACCCGTGTATCGGAAGAAGCGGAAGCACAGGCTGCGCAGTTCATCGACGCACATTATGGTGAAAAGTACAAGACCGCCGCAAATTCAGAAAAAAAGAACGGTCAGAAGATCCAGGATGCCCACGAAGCCATCCGCCCTACGGATTTAAACCGTATGCCCATTGCTATCAAAGAGCAGCTCCCGAGAGATTTATTCCGGCTGTATCAGCTGATCTGGAAGCGTTTTGTAGCAAGCCGCATGAGCGCGGCACAGTATGATACCACCTCTGTAAAGATCCAGGCAAAGGACCGGATCTTCACTCTGGCAGCATCGAAAATGCGCTTTGACGGTTTTATGAGTGTCTATACCCAGGAGGAAGATAAGGACGAGGAAAATGTACTGGGCGGCAACCTGGATGAGAATAGTGTACTGGAATTTTTAAATTTTGATCCGAAGCAGCACTTTACCCAGCCTCCCGCACATTATACCGAGGCAAGTCTGGTGCGTGCCCTGGAAGAACTGGGCATCGGGCGTCCCAGTACCTATGCACCTACCATCACCACGATTCTCGCCAGAAGATATATTACCAAGGAGAATCGTAATATCTATGTGACGGAACTGGGGGAAGTGGTCAATCATATGATGAAGGAAGCCTTCCCTGCCATCGTGGATGTAAACTTTACCGCTAATATGGAGACCTTACTGGACGGTGTGGAAGAAGGCACCGTGAAGTGGAAGACCATTGTGGAGAACTTCTATCCGGATCTGGATGCAGCAGTGAAAAAAGCTGAAAAAGATCTGGCAGAGGTGACGATCGCGGATGAAGAATCCGACGAAGTCTGTGAACTGTGCGGCAGACGCATGGTGATCAAATACGGACCTCACGGCAGATTCCTGGCATGTCCCGGATTCCCGGAGTGCCGTAATACCAAGCCTTATTTCGAGAAGATTGGCGTGGCATGTCCCAAGTGCGGCAAAGATATTGTCATGAAGAAGACCAAGAAGGGCAGAAGATATTACGGCTGTATCGATAATCCGGAATGTGATTTCATGGTATGGCAGAAGCCTTCGGGAGAAAAATGCCCCCGCTGCGGTAAGCTGCTGCTGGAAAAAGGTAACAAGCTGGTCTGCATGGACGAACAATGTGGTTATGTGAAGAATAAACCGACGGAAGAGAAGTAGTTTTATATACTGTCAGAATTTTCTCATAAATTAGCGCTATTTCCATTGTAATCTGAAATTACATGTGCTACAATGTGCATAACATCTCGTAGTTTCGTAGTTATGTGTAAACGGAGGAAGATAGATGAGCAGCGTACAATTGTTGGACAAGACACGTAAGATCGGTAAATTGTTACACAATAATAACTCCAGCAAAGTGGTATTCAGCGATATCTGTAAGGTAATGCGCGAGATCCTGAATTCCAATGTACTGGTAATCAGCAGGAAGGGTAAGGTGCTGGGGGTAGGTAAATCCGACGGAATCGAACCCATTACAGAGCTTTTGGATGACAATATCGGAGGATTTATCGATCCGATGTTAAATGAGAGACTGCTTGGTGTGTTATCCACGAAGGAGAATGTCAATCTGGAGACTTTGGGCTTCGAGAATATCGATACGAGAAAGTTCCAGGCGATCATCACTCCTATCGAGATCGCCGGTGAGAGGCTGGGAACACTCTTTATTTACAAGTGTAACGAACAGTATGACATTGACGATATTATTCTCTGCGAGTATGGGACCACAGTGGTGGGACTGGAAATGCTTCGGGCAGTGAACGAAGAGAGTGCGGAAGAGAGCCGTAAGGTAGCGGTTGTAAAATCCGCAGTCAGCACCCTGTCGTTCTCGGAGATGGAAGCCATTACCCATATTTTCGACGAATTAAACGGTATGGAAGGAATCCTGGTAGCCAGCAAGATCGCTGACAGAGTCGGTATTACCAGATCCGTCATTGTCAATGCTTTAAGGAAGTTTGAAAGTGCCGGCGTTATTGAGTCCAGGTCCTCCGGCATGAAGGGAACGTATATCAAAGTATTGAACGATGCCGTGTTTGATGAGATTGAAGAATTAAAGCGTCAGAATGGCAGAAATTAAGCAAAAATACAAAAATAACGACAGATTAGGAAGAAGAGACTATTGCGAAAAATGGTCTCTTCTCTTATTTTAGTATTGTGTTTTTGCCGAAATACTTTATAATAAAGTAGAGTAGGTATGGTAGAAGCGGTTCTTGTGCGATTTTATCGATTTTCTAAGGAACAGCAGAATGTGAGGTAGTATGATACAGACAAACGCGTTTGATTATATCAATGTTTTAAATCGTGCAGCGGATGCTGCATGGCAACGCAACGAAGCTATTTCCAATAATATTGCAAACGTGGATACACCGGGCTACAAGAGACAGGATGTGGCATTTGAATCAGTACTGCAGAAGGCACTGGGGAACAACCGGTATGAATCCATGGATGAGAAGGTCAGCAATATTAACTTAAGCAGACTCCGGGGCAGAGCGTATGTGGATTATGCCAATTATTCCTACCGCCTGGACGGCAACAATGTGGATATTGAGAACGAAAATGTAATGCTGGCGGAGAATCAGCTAAAATATCAAGGATTGATCAGTAGCATTAATCAGGAATTTACCAATTTACAGACAGTGATGAAGTGAGGAATAGCGTATGAGTATGTTTTCAGCATTTGATGTTACGGCGTCGGGACTTACCGCACAGAGACTGCGTATGGACGTAATCTCTGAAAACGTTGCCAATGCCAATACCACGAGAACCGAAGACGGTACCCCTTACCGCCGCAAGATCGTTACTTTTCAGCAGAAGAATCAGCAGCAGACCTTCAGCCAGGTGTTCCATGATGTGAAGAGCAGTTATACCGGCAGCGGTGTTAAGGTGAGTCAGATTTTCGAGGACACAACAACGGAGATGAATATGGTATATGATCCTTCCCATCCGGATGCGGATGAGAACGGTTATGTGACCTATCCCAACGTGAATATTATCACCGAGATGACAGACCTGATCGATGCCAGCAGATCTTACGAGGCAAACTCTACGGCATTTAATGCCAGCAAGTCCATGGCACTAAAAGGTCTTGAGATTGGTCAGTAATCTGACGGATCCCGTAGGTGGCTGCCAGGTACGAAAGCCACAATACAAGTAAGGAAGGACATGGTTTATTAAAATGGATATTTCCGCAATTACCGCTTTGAACAGTGTAAATGGTACCGCCAGTGTATCTCCCACCTCTCTGACCGGAATGCTGGCAGAGAAGGAGAAAAAGGCAGAGGGCACAATGTTCGAAGCCTTTCTGAATACAGCCATTGACAACGTAAAGACAACCAACAGCTATCTCTCGGATGCCGAGAATGAGAAGATCCGTTTTGCACTGGGTGAGACGGACAACACTCATGATCTCACCATTGCCATGGAGAAGGCGTCTACCGCACTGCAGTATACGGTAGCTATCCGCGATAAGGTGATGGAGGCATACAAGGAACTGATGCAGATCCAGATCTGATCAGGCAGAAGTTAATCTTGACATAAGAGGAGAGAGCTGCAATGGCAGACAGATTAAAAGAAATACCTGCAAAAATACTGGAATGGTGGAATAAATTCACGACCAGACAGAAGAGCATCATTATCGGAGCTGCTGCAGTCGTGATCTTCGCATTTGCGATCATCATGTACGTCATGACCAAACCACAGTATGTCCGGCTGATCACCTGTGAGACCACCGCACAGGCGTCAGAGATCATATCCACTCTGGATAGCGCGGGGATCGGACACAGAGAATCCAATGATGGACTGAAGATCGATGTAGAGAGCAGCAAACAGAGTGCGGCAAATCTGGCACTCGGATCTGCGGGATACATGCCGGATGAATTGAAACTGAGCGATTATCTGGGCAACAGTATGTCTACGACTGCTACTGACAAGGAGAGACTTTACAATTCCTATCTGCAAAAATACATAACCCAGACCATAGAGGCACAGAATGCCGTAAAATCCGCTAAAGTACATTTGAGCTTTCCAAAGGATAACGGAACACTGGCAGCACAGAAGGAAGAGGCTTCTGCGTTCATTCAGCTGGAACTGGACGGAACCTATACTTCCGCTAATGCGGCAGCACTGGCAAAATGTGTGGCTACCTGGCTGCGGAATGACACTACGGCGAATATTACGATTATGGATACAGATTCCAACCTGCTGTTCGCAGGCGGGGATGATTACAGCTCCGCGGGTATTGCCAATTCCATGCAGGAATTGCAGAATCAGGCGGAGTCTATGATCGCCAATCAGGTAAAAAAGGTGCTGCTGGGAACCAAGCAGTATAACGATGCGGCAGTTACCAGTCATCTGAGCATGGATTTCTCCAATTACGAGGAGACCGTAAAAGAATATTATGCGAACTCCGACAGAACTGAGGGTATGCTTTCCCATGAGGAGACCTATGAGAGTGAGAATACCAATGACGGCGGCGGAGTACCCGGTACTACATCTAACGGCGAGAGCGGTAATACCACCTATGTATCACCGGACAGCAATAACAGTTCTTCGTCCACTTCCGAGACCAGCAGAGATTACCTGCCCAACGAGTCTATTACGAACACCGTAACTCCGGCAGGGGGGATCAATTATACGAATTCCTCCATCTCTATTGCGGCCATCACTTACCGGGAGGTCCATTACGAGGATGTGAAGAGACAGGGACTTTTGGATGGCACAACATGGGACGAATACAAATCCCAGAACAGTGCAGACCAAAAGATCGATGTGGATCAGGATATGTACAGCCTGGTAGCAAATGCCACCGGCATCAGCGAAGATAAGATTACAATCATTGCTTACGAAAGTCCGATCTTTTATGACAAGGAGAGTAAGCCTGTCAGTGTACAGAATATACTCAGCATAGTAATGTTAGTACTGATCCTCGGACTGTTAGCCTTTGTGGTACTGCACAGCATGCGCACCAGACAGGCGGTACAGCAGGAAGAGGAAGTATCTGTGGAGAATATGCTGCAATCCACTCCTGAGGCGGAACTGGAAGATATCGATGTGGAATCCAAGTCCGAGACACGTAAGATGATCGAGAAATTCGTAGATGAGAATCCGGAATCCGCAGCAGCATTATTGCGTAACTGGCTGAACGAGGACTGGAACTAAGAAACGGAGTAACTATGGCAAGGACAAAAGCAGAAGGCGGAATATCGGGGTTGCAGAAAGCGGCAATCCTTCTGATCGCATTGGGACCGGAGAGATCCGCCGGGATTTTTAAACACTTAAAAGAGGAAGAAATTGAGGAACTGACCCTGGAGATTGCCAATACCCGAAGCGTAACTCCCCAGGTGAAGGAAGAAGTGATCAACGAATTTTATGAAGTCTGTCTGGCACAGCAGTATATTGCTGAGGGTGGTATCAACTATGCGAAGGAACTGTTAGAGAAGGCATTGGGCGCCGACAAGGCAATGGATGTTATCGGCAAGCTGACTGCATCTTTGCAGGTGAAGCCTTTCGAATTTGTGCGTAAGACCGATGCCAGCCAGTTGATCAACTTCATTCAGGATGAGCATCCGCAGACCATAGCCCTGATCCTGTCTTATCTGTCTCCCAGCCAGGCGGCGCTGATCATCTCTGCACTTCCTCCAGACAGTCAGGCGGAAGTGGCAAGACGTATCGCCGTTATGGATCGTACCAGTCCCGATGTCATCAAAGAAGTGGAAAAGGTACTGGAATCCAAGCTGGCAAGTCTGGTGAATCAGGACTACACCATTATCGGTGGTGTCGATGCAGTGGTAGATATTCTGAATACGGTAGACCGTGGTACCGAGAAACATATCATGGAGACATTGGAGATCGAGGAACCGGAGCTGGCAGACGAGATCCGCAAGAAGATGTTCGTATTCGAGGATATCCTTCTGTTAGACGACAAAGCGATACAGCGTGTGCTGCGTGATGTGGACAATAACGACCTGGCAGTGGCACTGAAGGGTGCCAACGAACAGGTACAGAATGCGATCTTCAATAACCTGTCCAAGCGTCTGGTGGTTATGATCAAGGAAGATATGGAATTCATGGGACCTGTCCGTATGAAGGATGTAGAGGAAGCACAGCAGAAGATCGTCAATATTATCCGTAAGCTGGAGGATTCCGGAGAGATCATCATTTCCAGAGGCGGAGGTGACGAGATCGTTGTCTAGTAATCTGTTAAAACGTGGATTTACCAAGCTTTCGGAAGACGATACCAGAGTGATCAATACCAATGAGCTGGTGGCAAAGCGGATTCAGGAACTGTCTGCAAAAATGCAGCAGACAAAAATGGAGGGCTTTGTCTCCGGTCTTGCGGCAGATAAAGTGGATGCCCCGGTGGCAGATACGGAAGAACCCGAAGGGGAGCCGCAGAACTGTGGGAATGTGATCAAGGCAGGAGAAGATTTACAGAAGCTGCGGGAAGATGCTGAAGCACAGGCTGCGCAGATCGTAGAGGAGGCAAAGACTCAGGCGGAAAGCATTTTGCAGGACGCAAGGGCACAGGCGGAGTCCGAGAAGCAGGCGGTGCTGGAACAGGCAAGGAAACAGGGACTGGCCGAAGCACAGGCACAGGCAGACCGCATACAGGCACAGAGGGAAGCTGAGTATAAGGAAAAGACAGCCGGACTGGATGCGGAATATCAGAAAATGATAGATGAACTGGAACCGAAGTTCGTAGATACCATCACCGGTATTTACGAGCATATTTTTCATGTGGATCTGCATTCTTACAGAGAGGTTCTGTGTTATCTGATCTCTACAACCATGAGAAACACAGAGGATAACAAGAGTTTTCTGATTCATGTGTCCAAGGAAGATTACCCCTATGTCAGCATGCAGAAAAAGCAGATTGCTGCCCAGGCAGCGTCACCGAATGCATCTGTGGAGATCATAGAAGACATGACACTGGGCAAGGGAGAATGCCTGATCGAGACAGAGGGCGGTATTTTTGACTGCGGGCTGGGAACACAGCTTGCAGAGCTGCGCCAGAAATTAAAATTGCTATCTTACGAAGGCTGATAAATGGTCATAAAGAACATTAATTTTGAAAAATACAATAAAGTAGCGGATAAAACCTTCTACCGGAAGCTCGGAAAAGTAGTGAATGTAGTGGGACTGACCATAGAATCCGCAGGACCGGATTCTAAGCTGGGAGATTTGTGCAGGATCCTCCCTGAGGCGGAAGGAACGAAGCCGATCATGGCAGAAGTGGTGGGCTTTCGTGACAAAAAGACCCTGCTCATGCCCTATGATTCCGTGGATGGTATCGGACTGGGCTGCGTGGTGGAGAATACGGACGCACCCCTGAAGGTGACGGTAAGCGACAAGCTGCTTGGCAAGACGGTAAGCGGACTGGGCATTCCCATTGACGGAGAGACCATTAACGGAGCTTCTTATCCTGTGGAAGCGGCACCGCCGGATCCTATGTCCAGAGAGATCATCGATCAGGTGCTTCCCCTGGGGGTAAAGGCGGTGGATGGTATGATCACTGTCGGTAAGGGGCAGAGAATCGGTATTTTCGCCGGTTCCGGTGTCGGAAAGTCTACATTGATGGGTATGTTTGCCAGAAATACCAAGGCAGACATCAATGTCATTGCGCTGATCGGTGAGCGTGGCAGAGAGGTCCGGGAATTCATAGAGCGAGACTTGGGCGAGGAAGGTATGCGCAGATCGGTGGTAGTCGTGGCGACTTCCGACAGACCGGCGCTGGAGCGTAATAAGGCGGCGAAGACAGCTACCGCCATCGCAGAATACTTCAGAGATCAGGGGAAGGATGTTCTTCTGATGATGGACTCACTGACCAGATTTTCCATGGCGCAGAGAGAGATCGGACTGGCCAGCGGAGAACCACCGGTGACCAGGGGATATCCCCCAAGCGTGTATTCCGAGATGCCGAAGCTTTTAGAGCGCGCCGGAAGAGCGTCGGTCGGGTCCATCACCGGTCTGTATACCGTTCTGGTAGACGGCGATGATTTCAACGAACCGATCACGGATACGGCGCGAAGTATTTTAGACGGTCATATTATGTTAGACAGAAAGCTGGGACATAAAAACCATTATCCGGCGATTGATATTTTACAGAGTATTTCCAGATGCATGAGTCAGATTGCTGCCAGGGAACATAAGCAGGCAGCCAATAAGCTCAAAAATGTACTGGCAACCTATAATGAAGCGGAAGACCTGATCAACATCGGTGCTTATAAAAAGGGTAGCAATCCCAACATTGACTATGCAATCTCCCGGATCGATGCCGTGAACGGCTTCCTGTGTCAGGGCACAGAAGAGAAGTTTACCTTTGAAGAGACGGTGCAGATGTTAGAAGACCTATTTGCGGATCAGGGGTGAGATAAATGGCAAAGTTCAGATACTCCCTGCAGAACATTCTGAATATCAAAGAAAAAATGGAGACGCAGGCAAAGCAGGAATTCGGAACGGCGCAGGCAGCATTGAATGTGGAAATTGAACATTTGGAACGCCTGAAAGCACGCAGAAGAGAGTACGAAGCACAGTCTGCGGGTCTCTTAAATGGAAAACTGGATCTGCGTGCCATTGAAGAGAACAAAGAAGCATTGCTTAAAATGGACAGTATTGTGGCGACGCAGACAATCCGGGTGGAAAAGGCCAAAGACAATGTAGAGGCTGCCAGAGAACGTATGGCAGAAGCCATGAAAGAGAGAAAAATGCATGAGACACTGCGGGAAAAGGCCTTCGAGGCATTTTTGCAGGAAGAGAATCATGCGGAAAGCAAGGCAATCGACGAACTGACCAGTTATACCTATGGGCAGAAGACCAGGCAGGCGTAAACGAGACAACAGGAGAATTTAAATGGCAAGAGAAAAGACTCCGGAAGAACAGACAACGGATAACGAGAGAAAACAGCTGGCGGAAGAAAAGAAAAAACTGAAAAAAGAACAGAATGCGCAGCGGAAAGAAGCGAAACGCCGGGCAAAAGAGATCGCAAAGCAGGAAGACGCTTTAGACGACGGGAGCGAAGGCAGCAGCCTGCTTACGTTCGGTGCAACCATATTGATCGTAATTCTGTGGATTGCTGTGATCTGTGCAGTCATCAAGCTGGATATCGGCGGATTCGGAAGCTCCGTGGTGACACCTATTTTAAAGGATGTTCCGGTGCTTAACAGAATCCTTCCCGGCAATTCCATTACGGAGACTACGGACGGAAGCGCCTACGGTGGCTATACCAGCTTACAGGATGCAGTGGATCAGATCAAGAGTCTGGAGTTACAGTTAGAGCAGTCACAGACAGCATCCGCAGCCAAGGATGAGGAATTGGATCAGCTGAAAGCCGAAGTCTTACGACTGAAAGAATTTGAGGATCAGCAGGTGGAATTCCAGCGTATCCAAAAGGAATTCTATGATGAAGTAGTCTATTCCGACAAGGGACCGGGTGCGGAAGAGTATAAGAAATATTATGAATCCATGGATCCTGCAACCGCAGAATATATCTATAAGCAGGTAGTAACCCAGCTGCAGGAGAGTAAAGAAGTGCAGGATTATGCAGCGGCATACTCTGCCATGAAGCCGAAGCAGGCAGCGGCCATTTTTGAAAAGATGACCAACAATCTGGATCTGGCAGCACGGATACTGAAGGTAATGAGTGCGGATGACAGAGGCGCTATTTTAGGCGCTATGGATTCTGAAGTGGCAGCAAAGATCACAAAAATTATGGATCCGGAATCTTAAGAAATTAAGCGAAAGCTCCGATAAATAATTTGTAGTATAATTACAGGTCAAATTACCTGACAAAGGGAAAGGATGACTTGGGAAAGGAGGAAAAATGGCAGGAACGACAATCAAGGGCGTAGGTAACGGCAGCAATGTACAGATTCCGGATCTGACGACAGCAGCAAAGCAGAATGCGGGAACCGGCTTCCAGGCAGTATGGAATAAGACCCAGAGCAGTGCCCAGACAGCAAACGCGAGCACGAATAACCCTAATCGTACAGATCGCAGTGATGTCAGAAGAGGTGATTCCTTAAAAAACGGCGACAGACAGCGGGACAATCTCGTGCATGCTTCTGATGACAAGGGAATGGATAGCGAGAAGACAGATGCAAAAGACCTGGAGAAAGCGCAGGAAGTGTTGGGAACCATTGTACAGAATCTGATCGGACAGATCACCGGTACTTTTTCCATCAGCGAAGAAGAATTGCAGGGAATTATGGATGATCTGGGAATGACCAAGATGGATCTGACAGATCCCGCGAGCTTAAATGAACTTCTTATGAACATCAGCGGCGCACAGGATTCATTTGCACTGCTCACAGATGAGAATCTGTATGGCAATGTAAAGGGAATCATGAATCTGCAGAATGAACTTGTGGGACAGGCACAGGAAGACCTGAAGCTGACTCCCGAAGAATGGCAGCAGACAGTTGCCGGGATCGCACAGGAGACTGTGGCGGAACCTGTGATCACCGTGGAGATGGATGATACTGTGAATACGACGGCAGGATCCCAGACGGGCGAGGCAGCAATCCCGACGCAGGAGCCGGAGATCTTAGAAAATCAGGCAGCGCAGAACACGCAGGGAGAGAAAGCCGGAGACTTTGGTGAGAAACAGGAACATGCGGCGAACGGCGAACATGGCAATCTTTTGTTACAGAATCTGAAGGAAGGCAATTTCCTCACACAGTTACAGCAGACAGCACAGACTGAGGAAACAGGACCGGTAGACACACAGGATATCATGCGTCAGATCATGGATTATATGAAAGTATCCGTAAAGCCGGACAGCTCTGATCTGGAAATGCAGCTGCATCCGCAGAGTCTGGGAACACTGCACATTCAGATGGTAGCCAAAAACGGTGTGGTCACGGCAAATTTCATTACAGAAAATGATACGGTCAAGGCAGCACTGGAGAGCCAGATGGTACAGCTGAAGGAAAACTTCGCAGAGCAGGGCATTAAAGTGGAAGCCATCGAAGTTACGGTACAGACCCATCCGTTCGAACAGAACTTAGAACAGGGCAGAGATGGCAACGGCAGCCGGGAAGCAGAAGCCGGTGTAGGCAGAAGGCGAACCCGCAGAATCAATCTGAACACAGCGTTCGCAGAGGACGAGCCGCAGACGGAAGAAGACCGGATCGCAGCGGATATGATGTCGGCGAACGGCAATACGGTGGATTTCACCGCATAAAAAATAACAGAAGGGAGAAAAGAAAATGGCATTGGTTGCACCCGTGGAAAACGGTAAGATCGTAGAGACTGCATCGCAGACTTCTGTGAAAAAATCCACAAAATCAAGCAAAAGCGGGATGGACAAGGAAGCATTTTTACAGCTTCTGGTAGCGCAGATGAAGTACCAGGATCCTTTGGAACCTACCTCTAACACCGAGTACATATCCCAGTACGCACAGTTCTCACAGGTAGAGCAGATGCAGAATATGTCCAGCAGCATGGACTTACAGAGAGCAAGCGCACTGGTAGGCAAGGAGGTTTACATCAAGACTACTACATCCTCCGGAGATACCAAGCTGATACAGGGAAAGGTGGATTATGTAGCTTACGAGAACAATAAGGCCTATCTCTATATTAATGAACAGAAATATTCCATTGATGACCTGGATTCCATTGTGGACGCGGATTACCTGGATGCGTATAACAAGGCTTATAACTTTACGGTAAAGCTGAACAAGCTTCCTAATGTAAACGGCATTGATTCTACGGATGGAGAGAACATTGATGAGCTGGAGAAGGAATATAACAAGATGAGTGATTATGAGAAATCCTTCCTGGCCAAAGATACCGTAACCAGTCTGAATAAGTACATCGAGAGACTGAAGGAGATCCGTAAGGCGGAAGAAAAAGCCGAAGAAAAGGATTCCGAGAGTACAGAGAAGACAGAGGGTACCGAAGAAGCATAGAACAATAAGTAAGCGGCTGACGCAGAGGGGTGTTTGAATATGGATATTCAGAAAAACAGTTTTCTGTCTATTGACCAGCTGGCAAATCAGTATTTAAACAACAGTCGTAAGACCGTAAAAGCAGCACAGGAAAATCTGGTATCATTCCAGGAAATCTTACAGAGCAAAAGTAACGAGCAACTGAAATTTTCCAAACATGCTACGGTGCGACTGGCGGACAGAGGCATCGAATTGACCGATGCACAGCTGGAACGCTTGAACGACGGAGCGCAAAAAGCGGGACAGAAGGGAATCAGGGATTCTCTGGTGATCGTGGACAATCTGGCATTTATTGTGAATGTACCCAATAAGACAGTAGTTACTGCGATGGACAGCAGAGAAACCGAAGAAAATGTATTTACAAATATTAACGGAGCCGTAATTATGTAGACCGGACCTTAACGGAGGTTACACTCTTTTGAATGACAGAGAAAGAGTACGGTTCCGAACACAGGAGGAACAAGCACTATGATGAGATCATTGTATTCTGGTGTAGCAGGACTGAAAACACACCAGACCAGAATGGACGTAATCGGTAATAATATTGCCAACGTCAACACAACAGCTTACAAATCCAGTTCCATGACTTTCAGTGAACTGATGAGCCAGACCACACAGAAGGCCAGCGGTGCCAACGCCACCACCGGTGTCGGCGGTACCAATGCCAAACAGATCGGTCTGGGCGTTAAGGCAGGTGCTATTAACACTGCCATTACCACGCAGGGTTCCGCACAGTCTACCGGTAACCCCTTTGATATCATGATCACCGGAGACAACTTCTTCGTAGTCAGCAACGGCTCCGAGAATTTCTTCACCAGAGACGGCTCTTTCTATGTAGATGGTGCCGGTAACCTGGCAATGACCAGCACCGGTTACAATGTTATGGGTTGGGGCGTGGATAAGACCACAGGCAACATCAAGCAGGATACTGTAACTGCACTGCGTATTATGAGTTCTGCGAATATGACTTATCCCCCTGAGGCTACCACAAAAGCGAATATCTCCGGAATCCTGGATCAGAATGACAAGGATGTGACCAGTGCCAACGGTAAAACAGTCAACCTGAACTTCTTCGATGCAAGAGGTTACAGCTATACTGCAAAGTTCACCTTTAAGCAGTCCGGCGGTGATAAGACCAATGAATACAGCCTGGAATTAAATAAGATTCTGGATTCCACCGGAAAGGAAATAGATATTTCGGGTATTACTTTCGGAGAGCAGAATCTGGAACAGACCTTAAGCTCTAAGCTTTCATTGAACACAGATTCCTATCAGTGGGATCAGGCACAACTGAAAGATGCAAAAGGAAATGTTGTGGCAGATCTGGCGAACATTTTTGAAACTAACGGAGATTATAAAAAAGATGACCCGGAAGCAGTACAGAACAATCTGGATGCTATTGCAAAGGCGTATGGATATGAAGGATCTACAGATGAGTTTTTAAATTTGTTTGCAACTGCGAAAGCTGGAGGAACAACGCCTGTTACTGTTGAGGATATGCTGAAAAATATGGCAAAAAATCCTGCGGCAACGATAGCTAACACTGATGTGCTTCCGAAGACCAAGGATGAAGAACTCACAATAACCGGAAGAAAATTTGACGGTGCGAAGGTAGTGTTCGACAAGGATAGTGGTAAATTGCAGAGTATCAATAACAGCACGACAAATCTTTCCACAACATTGAATTTCCCGGCTTCGATGGGCAACTTCTCTAATATCACCATTGACCTGTCCGAGTGTACTAACTACGATAATAAGGGTACCTCCACTGTCGGTGCTACCAGCGGAGACCTGGACGGACTGGGAACCGGACGTCGTCTGGGAGATATGATCGGTGTATCCATTCAGAAGGATGGTATGATCTACGCAAGCTATGATAACGGCATGACCAAACTGTTAGGCCAGATCGCTACCGCAGCATTTGCCAATGCTTCCGGTCTGGAGAAGGAAGGAGATAACCTCTACTCCGCGACACTGAACTCCGGTGAGTTCGACGGTATCGGTGTAGATATCACTGCAGGCGGCGGATACATGTCCACCGGTCAGCTGGAGATGAGTAACGTAGATCTGTCTTCAGAGTTTACCGAAATGATCACCACACAGAGAGGTTTCCAGGCGAACAGCCGTATCATTACGGTATCCGATACACTGCTTGAGGAACTGACCAACCTGAAACGTTAAGAAATCGTAAAAAATAATTTGACTGCATAAAGGGATAGGATAGAAACCTGTCCCTTTTGTATATATAAAACATCAAGGGAAAAAAGTACTATGCCATAACAGGAAACCTGCCAGATCCGAAGGGCAGAGAAGGAGGCGACAATATGATCGAAGTTACGAAGATTAATGGAGTCAGGGTATTGGTGAATCCGGATCTGATCGAACTGGTGGAAGAGACCCCGGATACAGTGCTGACATTGACCACCGGGAAGAAAATTATTGTAAAAGAAAGTAGACAAGAAATAAAAAATCTTGTAATATTATACAGAAAGGATATTTTTGCAAGATAATGCAGAATGTCAGGTGATTTAAGTGGATATAGCATCTTTAGCCGGTATATTGCTGGCATTATTCATGTTAGTATTTGGTATTATAAGTTCCGCAGGTGTGGGAGGATTCCGTGAATATCTGGATCCGGCCTCTGCAATCATCACCTTTGGCGGAGCCTTTTCCTGTACCCTCATGTCCATGAGTTTACAGAAGTACATAGCTGGATTGAAATCTTTCACGTTGATCTTCAAAGCACCCACGCTGAATACTTCGGATATGATCGGTAAGATCATTGAACTTTCCAACGTAGCCCGTAAGGAAGGTCTGCTGTCTCTGGAAGAAGCAGCGGCAGATTTAGAGGAACCGTTTCTTAAAAAAGGAATTCTTCTGATCGTCGACGGTACCGATCCCGAACTGGTACGTGCCATCATGGAGACAGAGCTTGTCAGCGTGGAGGGCAGACATAAGGATACGATTGGTTTCTGGGATACACTGGCGGCCATGGGCCCTGCCTGGGGTATGATCGGTACCCTGATCGGTCTGGTAGATATGTTGTATCACATGGAAGATCCGTCCACACTGGGACCTGCAATGGCAGTCGCATTGATCACAACTTTGTACGGATCTTTGCTTGCTAACTGGATCTGTACACCGGTATCCAACAAATTAAAAGCGGATAATGCGATAGAGATCCAACAGAAAGAAGTTATGATCGAGGGGCTTTTGTCTATACAGGCAGGAGAGAATCCCCGTGTCATTGAAGAAAAATTAAAATCGTTCCTTCCTCCGAAGGATAGAACAAGTGAAGATGATGAAGCGGAAGCAGGGGGTGAAGCTTAATGGCAAAGCGTAAGCCAGAAGATCCACCGGCAGGATCACCGGCATGGATGGCGACGTTCAGTGACCTGATGAATTTGCTGCTGTGCTTCTTTGTCATGCTGTTTTCCATGTCATCTATTGATGCCAATAAATGGAATGCAATGGCAGCGGCAATGTCTAACAGTGCTTTTAGTATTTTTAATGCCGGCTCTACGGCCATCGGTGAGGGAATACTGATCAGTAACGGCGTCAGCCAATTGAACGATCTCGATGAATATATCAGTAATGCCGGAAGAAATGCAGACAGCGAGACGGATTCCGACAATTACGAAAAATATGAAAGTGCAGCCGCTCTGGAAGAGGCTCTGAATGAGAAGAACCTGCAAAGTAATGAAGAACTTTCCGAGACAGTGCAGGAAGCAATAGATGAAAATAGTCTGGCAGATCAGGTCAATGTATCTTTTACGGCACAGTATGTACAACTGTCCATGAAAGGCGCGCTGTTATTCGATTCGGGCAGTGCAGTACTGAAGGATCAGTCCAAACCGGTACTGGATAAAGTGGGTGTGATCTTAGAGCGTTACGGCAGCGATGCAGTGATCGAGATCGAGGGGCATACGGATAATGTTCCCATCCACAACTCCGAATTTGCGGATAATGAGGAACTGAGCAGCGCCAGAGCCTTGTCGGTGTTCTACTATCTGGTAGAGAATACCTCTCTGGATCCTTCTAACTTAAGACATGCAGGAATGGGGGATCGTACTCCGGTAGCCGATAACTCTACCGATGAGGGACGCAGCAAAAACAGACGTGTAGAGATCAGAATATATAATCCTTCCGCAATAAATTAATACGGAGAGGGAAAGGAAGCATAAAAGAATGAAGAAAAACCTGATGACGGTGTTGATCCTGGCATTATTGATCGTGAATATCGTATTGACCAGTGTCATGCTGGTAAGCATTGTAGGCACCAATAAAAAAACCGCGCAGCTGGTGGATAATATCACCACAGCCATGAATCTGGAATTGACGGTACCCGGAGCAGAGAGCGCAGCAAACGTGTCTCTTACCGATACGGAAGTATATAACATTTCCGATACAATGACGATTCCGTTAAAGAGTGAGGCAGGTGCCAAGCAGGATTACATCATGTTTGATGTATCTCTGTCCATCAATAAGAAGAGCAAAGATTATAAGACCTACGGAAGCAGTGATACCTTGTCCGGCTACGAAAATCTGATCAAGGATGCCATTACGGCTACTGTCTCCGCACATACAGAAGAAGAGTGCAGTGAGGACATGGAAGGGCTGAAAGAAGAAATTTTGAAATCCATTCAGAATCTGTTCCAATCCGACTTCATCTATAAGGTCGCAATCAGCGGAGTGAAATTTGGCTGATGAGACACAAAGATAAGATGACAGGAGGTGAGGACCTGTGAGCGATATACTTTCGCAAAACGAAATTGACGCCCTTCTGAAGCAGTTATCGGACGGGGATCTGGACATGGATCAGATCCAGGGCGAGGATGAAAAGCAGGTCAAGAATTACGACTTCAGCCGTCCTACCAAGTTTTCCAAAGAGCATTTAAGGACGTTAGAGATCATATTTGAACATTACAGCCGTCTGATCTCCACGAACCTTCCGGTATATCTGCGCAAAAATGTGCAGGTAACGGTGGCAAGTTCAGAAACGGTTACATTCAGTGAATTCTCCAATGCACTGTCAAATCCGTCAGTGCTTGGTATTGTTAATTTCGCGCCGCTTAACGGCAATATTATTATAGAGATCGCAACGAACCTGTGCTATGCCATGCTGGACCGTATGTTGGGAGGCAGTGGACAGCCTTTGGAAAAAAGCAGAGATTTCTCGGACATAGAGCTGACGATTTTACAGAAGCTTCTGGTTATGTTTACTCAGCTCCTGCGGGAACCCTGGAAAAATGTTCTTGAGATCTCACCGGTCTTAAGCCGGTTGGAGACGAATCCCCAGTTCGCACAGGTGATCGCACCCAGCGACATGATCGCCATCGTGACTTTGAATATGAAGATCGGGGATGTCGAAGGAATGATAAATATCTGTCTTCCTTTCTTTACGCTGGAAGATGTGATGGATAAACTGAACACCAAATACTGGTTCTCCACAATGCAGGAGAATCATGATGAACACTACGAGGATTACATTGAGTCCATGATCCGCAGAGTGGATGTTCCCATTAAGGCCGTGCTGGGTAAGAGCACGATCTCGGTGAATGATTTCCTGAATCTGCAGGTGGGCGACTGTATCAGACTGGATTCCAGAGTCGATGCCGACATGGATGTGTATGTGGGTAATATCAGGAAGTTCACGGCATTGCCCGGCACGGAGAGAGACTCGTATGCTGTTCAAATCACATCGGTGATCAGAGAGGAGGAGTAACGATGGATGGGATGTTATCTCAGGATGAGATAAATGCCCTGCTGCAAGGCATGGATCTGTCGGACACTGCGGATGGCAGTGACACGGCGGCGCCTGCACCGGAGAGCAGCACGGCTGACAATAATGACAACGGATATGTGACAGACACGAAACCGACAATCGGAGACGGAGAGGCACTGACTGATGTGGAGAAGGATGCCATCGGTGAAGTCGCCAATATCAGTATGGGTTCTTCCGCCACTACATTATATTCGTTGGTTAACCGCAAAGTAAATATTACCACACCGGTGGTTACACTGGCTACATGGAATACCTTGCTGGATAGTTACGAAAAGCCCTGTGTATTTATTCAGATCAAATATACCCAGGGACTGGATGGCACCAATATTCTGGTGCTGAAGGAACATGATGTAAAGGTGATCACTGATCTGATGATGGGCGGTGACGGTACCAATACAGACGGAGAACTGGGAGAACTGCATCTGAGTGCAATCTCTGAAGCTATGAATCAGATGATGGGATCTGCGGCAACTTCACTTTCCACACTGTTGCAGACAGTCATTGATATCAGCCCGCCTGAGTCATCTCTTTTTGATCTGACGGAAGTGAAGGACGGCAAAGAAATCGCTCCGTTCCTTGGTGGCACTTTTGTAAAGATCGCGTTCCGGATGCAGATCGATGATCTGGTGGACAGTACTATTATGCAGCTGTACCCGATTGACTTTGCAAAAAAATTAGTAGAGACATTTATCAATACCCAGATGAGCAGCCTGGATGGAGCAGCGGAAGAGCAGCCCGCACAGGTGAAGGACAGTGCATCCGAACAAAATATGCAGGGTAGTGCTGCTATGGCAGGCACAACAGATCATATGCCCCAGCCGGGTATGGACAGCATGGGACAGCAGGGTTCCGTGAATATGAACGGTATGAACCAGATAGGCATGAATCCTATGGGCAACATGGGCATGAACCAGATGGGCAATACCCCCATGGGTATGACCGGCATGAACCAAATGGGCGGCATGGACATGAGCCAGATGGGCATGAACCAAATGGGCAACATGAATGGCATGAATCCTATGGGCAACACCCTCATGGGTATGAATGGCATGAACCAGATGGGTAACATGAATGGCATGGGCATGATGAATCAGATGGGCATGATGGGAATGCCTGGACAGAATGTACAGAATGTGAATGTACAGCCCGCACAGTTCCAGAGCTTTTCCAATGATAATACGGGAATGACGGGGCAGGAGAACATTGGCCTGATCAAAGATGTACCTTTGGAGGTAACCGTAGAGCTCGGAAGGACGACAAAGTCCATATCCGATATTCTGGACTTCTCACCGGGAACGATCATAGAACTCGACCGTATCGCCGGAGAACCGATTGATGTATTGGTGAATGGCAAGTTCGTAGCCAAGGGCGAAGTGGTTGTGATTGAAGAGAGCTTTGGTGTAAGAATTACGGAGATCATAAAATAAGCAGAGAATAGACCAAATAAACGGAGGAAAAATTAATGGCTAAAAATATTTTAATCTGTGATGATGCAGCATTTATGAGGATGATGATCAAGGACATCCTGACCAAAAACGGATATAATGTTGCCGGTGAAGCAGAGAACGGACTGAAGGCTGTGGAGAAGTTCAAGGAAGTAAATCCCGACCTGGTACTTATGGATATTACCATGCCGGAGATGGACGGCATCCAGGCACTGAAAGAGATCAAGAAGATCGACGGAGGTGCTAAGGTGATCATGTGTTCTGCAATGGGTCAGCAGGCGATGGTTATCGAGTCCATACAGGCAGGTGCCAAAGACTTCATCGTAAAACCTTTCCAGGCAGAACGTGTTATCGAAGCAGTGAAAAAGGTAGTGGGTTAATGATCATACTCACCGGAAAAGCAGACAGTTATGCCCAGTTTATTACAGTACTGCTGATCTTCGTGGCAGTACTGGCGGTAACCGCATGGGTGACAAAATGGATCGCAGGATACCAGAAAAAACAGGGAGCGGAAAGCAATATTGAAGTAAGAGAGACCGTCCGGATCGCCAACAATAAATACATTCAGCTGATCCGGGTCGGAGAGACTTATTTTGCTGTTGCGGTCTGCAAGGATACTGTGACGACTCTGGGAGAGATTCCCGCAGAACAACTAAAGGACATGTCAACATTGGAAAATACTTCCGGCTTCCGGGAGATATTGGAACGTGCGGCGAAGAAAGAGAATGAAGAGAAAGATCATTGATTTTGATTCCGACAGAAAATTAAAGATGGTTATTTATATGGTATGCCTGCTGGTCACGGTGGGCATATTGTGTATTTGCACCCCGGTGAAGGTACATGCGACAGA
>ERZ1026894.291-NODE-291-length-39226-cov-5.789079_pt1 | contig 39226 bp, 60 predicted proteins | sample MGYA00380177_ERZ1026894 | MGnify/ENA primary metagenome ERZ1026894 (study PRJEB33269, sample SAMEA4719813) | human gut metagenome | biome: human-associated habitat; feature: organic feature; material: feces | place: Cameroon | collected 2013-10 ... | reverse complement strand
TATCTATACCTTATCGAATGACCCCACCCACTTCCCCGCTATCCCCCGGGGGGTGGGTGGCTCAAAAGAAAGCCCTTCGGTACTGGCCTATATTTCAACCAGCCAGGGGGGTTATAGCCCAGCCAGGGCAGCACCACCAGCGGCACAACACCCAATAGCCCATTGCATTTATACCCCAGTTGTCCACGACTGGAATACACCAATTGCAAATATCCTCAAAATGTTCGGGCTTTCCCGATTGCACCTATAAACTCCCAACATTTCAGAGAAAACGAACGCAACAAAAATACTATTTTGTGGCGTTCACTATTTCCCGGCCTTCTTGCCCCGTGGATCATCCCCGCCAAACTGAATATTGATCTTCGTCGGGCTTGCCGTGCCTACTTCCCTATCGGTGTAACTGATACCGTCGCCCACGTCTTGCTTCAGGGCGAATATACCTTTTGACTGCACCTGACCAGACCAACCCGACCCGCTGAGAATCTGGCCGCGAACCCATGTTGCCATTCTTTTTAATGCCACTGCTCTATCATAGTATGCAGACTTCCTGTCCTGCCCACGTTCCATGCACTCTTTCACCTCTGCCTCCGTGTATCCCAGAGTAGCGCAAAAGTGCGGCCATGAAGCCCTCGGGAATCGCTCCTCCGCCAAATCCTGCTTGTACCTCTTAATAGCGGCATTCAGTTCTTTCTCCGGCATCCGAAACGGGATACCAGCGCCGGAATTTTCGTTTCCGGGCATCAAAACCACCTCCAAAAGTTCGGGAATCAACATTTATCTAATCTCTATAATATTCAATAAACGAACGTTTGTCAATATCGAATAACGATAATCAATGCATGATAAGCGAAAAGAAAGCGCCGCATTGTAATAATGCGACGCAGTGAGGAACAGCGGTGTAAAATGCGTGGTGCTTGCGGGTGTTGTGTGCTTGTGCCTTGCAGAAGAAAAAAGCTGGAATAAATAAGATATAATGATAGATTAAAACTGTGGAAAAGGGTAGGCTTTGGGGTGGCGAAAAAATAATTTGAAAAAAGTAAAATTGGGGGTTGACATATGGGATATCCCATGATATAATGAAGCTACCCTAAAGGAAAGGAGGGCAACACATGGGACAGACAGACAGCCAATTCAAAGCGTTCATCCGTTTCGTGCTTGATGCTCTGCGCGAGATTGCAGCAGAAAAGGACGAAGAAAAGAGAGCTGCCAAGATGGAAAAGGTGCTGGACAACCTCCAGAAGACCTTAGAGGACTAAGAGAAGGCGGGGGCGAGCAATCGCCCCACCTTCAGAAAAAGGAGGGCAGACATGGCAGACAGCCAAGCAAAAGCGTCGTGGGAAAAAGAAAATGTGCTGAAGGTGCTTGTAAAGGTTAATAAAAACCAGAATCCGCAATTATTCGACTTGTTGCAAAAAGCTGATAGCAAATCAGGTTTAGCCCGCGAACTTATGAACAAGGCAATCAAAGACAAATAAAAAATCCGTGCAGATGCGGCAACACCTGCACGGGAAGCCCACAAGACCCAGTACCATCCAAGTCAAGGAGCAATGTTATTATAACCTCCTTGACCAACAAAATCAAGGAGGAATTTTTTATGAAATACTTCACCACCTGCACCACTCTTGACGAACTGAAAAAAGAATTCCGCCGTCTCGCCATGCTGCACCACCCCGACCACGGCGGCGACACCGAGACCATGAAGGCCATCAACGCCGAGTATGACGCGGTGTTCCCGGCATTCAAGCTGGCCTATAACCGCACCGCCAAGACCCCCACCGCCGAAACCGCCCAGAGCACCCGCAGCGAGTTCTACACCGCCAACGGCTGGAAGGGAAGCAACTATGAACCGGGCCGCAGCCTGAAAGAGATTGCCCAGCTCGTCCGCCAGTTCATCAAGGAGCAGTTCCCCACCTACAAGTTCAGCGTCCGCACCTCCTACGCCTCCATGTGCCAGGAGCTGCACGTGGACATGAAGGAAGCCCCCTGCAAAATCTACAAGGGCTTTGAGGAGCTGACCGAGGAAGACAAGAACGACCTTATCCGCCGCATGACCTACAACAGCGTTTTCACCCTGAGCAGCTGGAACGCCGCCGAATTAAAGGCCGAGTTTGAGCGCATCTGGGCAGAACGCGGTGACTATTACAAATGCCCCTCCGACCAGCTGAAAGCCGCCGCCGAGGCTGTGGACGGCTATGTGAAGTCCTTCAGCTTTGAAGATTGCGACGGGATGATTGATTATTTCCACGTGAATTTCTATTACTTCGGCTGCCTGCAAGACAACGCCCGCAACGTGAAGTTTGTCCCCAAAACCGCCCGCATTGCCGAACCCAAAGCCGAGCCGGAAAAGAAAGCCGGCGTCCTCCGGGTGGAGATCAACCCCGAGTTTGACGGCGTAGAGGTCTATTTCCCCGATAAGCCCAGCGACGAGACCCGCACCGCCCTGAAAGCCGCCGGTTACCGCTGGCACAGCAAGAAAAAATGCTGGTACGCCCGGAACACGGAACAGCACCTGCAAGCCCTCCGGGCAATCGAAACCGGCCTGACAGCATAAGAACAGCCGCCCCAAACCCGGGGCGGCTTTCCCATTATTCACACAATCTTCCCTTTGTACAGCTTATAGAACATCTGCGCTTCCTCGTTGGAGTATCCCAGCGCCACCCATGCGGCGATCATGTCCGCCTTCCTGGTGAACACCTGCGTCACGGTATAGGTCTGTGTGAACTGCTCCGCCGAATATCCCTTGAATCGGAGATAGGCATATTTCAATTCCGTCTTGTTGGGCTTCTCCGCCTCGGGGTCGTAGTCCGGCATATACAGCAGCATGACCCGGTCTTTTTCCTTGTCGCTCAGGCCGTCCAGCGCCGCGATATAGCCCCATTTATCCCGGTTGGTAACGGTGGCTTCCCCCGTGTCCTTGTTGACGCTGCCGGTGCCCTGTAAGTCCGCAAGCCCTTTAATGATCCGGTCTGCCACGTCGGAAGAAAGCCCGGATTCCGTCATGGCGTCGAACTTCTCCGTGTCGATGGAGAATGTCTGCCGGAACTTCATTGCGTCCTTCAGCGCGTCGTGTCCGGCCTTGGTGATTTTCCCGTCCTCGTAAGCCTCCGCAAGGGTTCGTGACCACTCCTGCGCCTTCTGATTGTTGGTCATGCCGGAGTTGTCCCCCAGCTCCTTGTAAGTACCGTACAGGTCTGTAAACGCCCCGTCGCTTACGCCGTTTTCCTTGGCCGTGATGTAATACCCGACCCTGCCGCCGGTCTCCTTCCGGAAATCCGCCTGATCTGTAGCGGGCAGGGACTTATAGAGGCCATACGCCTGATCCAGCGCCTCCGGCTCCATGGTGCCGAACGCCTTGGAGAACTCCGACCGCATAAGGTCTTTGATAATACCGTTCGTGACCTCCGCCGCGTCTCTGGGCTTGTCCGTGGTGTAGTCGGAGACTGCTGCCCGTGCGTGTTCTGTGGCGTAAGATTCCGCCCGTTTCAAAGCGTTGGCCTTCTGCTCGTCCGGGAGGCTCCGGAAAACGCTGCTGTTCATCAACCGGCTGTAATAGCCGTTCACCAGCTCGCCGTAGGTCTTCTGGTAGGTCTCTCTCGCCGTGCCGTCCAGCTCGACATCCTCGCCGTTTACCCGCAGCTTCATGGGTGCCTGTCTGTCCGGTATGAAACTGGTGTCACCGCCCAGACTCCGGCTCAGATCTTCCAGATAGCCGGTCACCTCATTCTCATGGTAGACGCGGGTTCTGGACGGGTCGGCAAAGATACTCATAAAGCCGCCGCGCTCCTGCGCCTCCCCCAATCCGCTGTACTTCTTCGGAAGGGTCTGGGAAAGTCCGGGAAGCCCTGCAATGATGCTGTTGATGGCGTACTCCGCGGAGCTGCTGCCCCGGGTATCCCTGTAGTAGCCGTCGGTCAGCTGCGCCGTCTGGCGGACAAACTGGGGAATGAAGCTTCCAACGGCGTCCCCGGCGTACCCGGCGAATGCGTCCAGCCTATCCCCGTCCGTCTCCGCGCTCTGAACGTCGTCTATCAATTCCTGAATGTCACTCAGTCCGGTCATCATAGGACTGTCCATCAGAGAATTGAACACGGCCTTTACCGTCGCACCGGGGTAAGCCTTTATCATGTCCCAGACGCTTTCTTCCTGGGAAAGCTCATATCCCAGATACATATGGGTATTGAACGGCTCCAGAAAATCTATGGTTGAAATCACGTCGCCGTCCTGCCATTCCGTACTTTCTCCGGTAAGCCCTCTGCCTAAAGCGCTCCAGTTGATCTGTGCGCCGCTTCTCCCTTCTGCCTGTAAAAGCGCCTTCTCGTCCTTGTCCTTCGGGTCGTTGACCTTCATCACGCCTGCGGCGGCTGCCGCCGTGAACAGCGACACCAACCCGACACCGGTCAATCCCCGTCCGAAGTCTGACGCCGCCTGACGCTGCCGGGCAACGTCGATTTCCTTCCCGGCCTTTGCGTCCTTCATGATGGACACGACTTCCCCGACGCTCTTTGCAATACCTGCCGAATAGTCAATGCCCGTCTGGGCGACGTTCATAGGCACCGACGCAAAAGGCAGGGCGGTATCCGCCATGATCTCACCGGGTTTCCCGAAAAGTACCCCGGCGCCCTTTTTCAGCCCGACCGCGGCTCTGGAAAGGTTGGAACCGTGCGTTCTTTTTTCGTCGCCGACCCAGTCCTCCCACGTCGCGTCCTTGAACGTCCGCCGGTTTGCGGCAAACTCCGCCAGCTGGGCAATCTGATCGTCCGTCAGATTCGCGTTTTTCAGATTGTTCAGGCTTTCGGAAACCGCCCTGTTTGTCCCGCCCTCAAAAATTTTGTCCGTGACGTCAAGGGCATAGCTCATGTATTTCTGGTAGGCATACATGGCGCGCATGGCGATATTGCCGGTGGGGCGGAATGTCTTCCCCACGTACTTTCCGCCGCTTTCTCCGCCTATGGCGGCGGAAAGAGAACTGGCCGAATCCGTTTCGACGGGGATGTTCAGCTCCACGCACAGCGACGCAAAATTCGCCGCGTCCTTTGCCCCCCGGTAGTAATCCTTGGCGTGCTTAAAATCATTGCCCACGGTTTTGCGGCCTGTGAATCTGGACAGAACCGCGTCCATCAGTCTGCCGCCGAAGCTTTCACTAGCGGAATCCAGCAGACCCGCGCCCGAGTTACCGGTGATGTTTCTTGCAAAAGACGCAATGCTGCTGAGCATGTTCTGTTTCCGGATTCCCATGGCGATGTCCTTCTTCGACCTTGCCCGGAAATCATCCGACATGGCCGCGATCTGGGCATTTGCCACCGTTTTCAGGTCGTCAAAGTCCAGCTTCCCGAGAACGCTTTCCGCCGCTTTCGTCAGATTTTGGGACGTACCGAACCACGCCGTGGTGTTCCGGTCTCTGGCGATCTGCCGGATAATGTCCCGCATTCCGGCGCTGTCTCCGTCCTCCACCTGCTCGACAGCCATTGCGATCCGGTTGATGCTGTCCGCGATCCCCTTCTGCCACTGCTTGAAGGTCGGCCCTCCCTCCTTCTGCCGGAAGGTGGAGTCCTCCTGCTTCATGTTCATGATGGTCTTCTGGGCGTGCTGGGCGGCAGTCATGGGATCTTTCGCGTCCTCCATCGTTCCGATGATGGAAAACGCCTGCAGCGTCTGCCCCAGATTTGTCCCATGCTCCTGAATCCGCTGGTTCATTTCCGTGATCTGGCTCTGCGCCCCGTCACCGCCATTCTGGAACAGGCTTTTGGTGACCAGCTTCGCAGTGACCAGATCTTCCGCCGTCCACGCTTCTTTGCCCATCAGATAGTCATATTCCGCCTGAACCTTCTCCGGGGTGCCGGTTCTGTCTTTGGCCGTGGCCAGTGTATCGGCGTTGTGCTTGATGTCGTAGTTTGCCGCGTCCGGGTTCTTGGCGACAGTGGCTTCATACCCGGCGCGGATGTCCGCGTCAGCACTGCGCAGTCCCGTATTGGTAAAGGTTCTGGACTGGTTGATATCCCCCGACGGCGCATTCTGCGCCCCCAACGTACTGCTCTGTCCGCCCTCCGTGGACTTCCCGGAACTGTCCGCCCCCTGTGGACTGTTCTTTCCCATCAGGGAATCCCGGTAGGCCAAGGCGGCGTCATAGTCGTTCTTGCCGTAGGTGGGCAGTGCCGCCAGCTGGTCATCCGTGATTTTCGGGTAAGTACCCATCTTCTGGGCGACGGTGTCCGCGCTGTCCCCGTTGTGCTTCATCACGTAGATGTACGGTTCGCCCTTATCCGGCGACCATCCCTCATTGGCGTAGGTCTTGTTGAACTCCACCCTTGCCACCGGCTCAAAGCCATACTTGGCGTAGAGTTTCGCAAGTCCTTCCCCGTAGCAGTCCAGCCGGTCGCCGCCCTGCTCAATGGCAATGGGCATCATGGTGTCAAGAGCCTTTGCGGGGCCTCCGTTTTTGTTCTTGAAGACGGCCACAATGTCCCCGTCCGGAGCAATACCCACGCCCACCGTGCCGTTGTCGTTCATCAAGGTTCGGACGTTGCCGTCCTTCAGCTGTTGGGCGGATTTCGGCGTAACGCACCAGCCGTTTTCCGGGTCGGAGTTCCGCCCCGCGGTCAATGCCTGTTCATAGCTCACCGGGTCGGCGGTGGTGTCCCTTACGGCATAAGTCGGCGTTCCCCGCTGCCTCTGGGCTTCCTGCAATTTGTCACTTACGCGAAGCTCTCCAGAAACTCGTAGGTCATTTTGAGAATTGCCGCCTCCGGATTCTCCTTGTACGCCTCCCGGAACCACTTGGGTTCCCGCTTCCATTCCTCCGGGTGTTTGTCCAGATACTGGCAGTGTCCCCGCGTCTGCTCCAGAAACCCGTTCGGTTCCAGTTCCTCCGGGTAGTCCCGTTCCATCAGTGCTTTGTAATCCCGTTCCATTTTCCGTACCTCCCTGTATCGGGTTCTCGTTAATCTGATTATAATTCCCGTTGGTTCCGGTGTCAACGCCCAGAACCTGGTCAAAGGCATTTTGTACCGCCTGACGCTTCGGCGAAACCTCCGGCGTTTCCTGCCTTGCAGGCGCTCTTTCCGCCAGCTCCTGCCCCATGTCCTCAATCAGGCTCTGCGCCCCCTCCCGGTTCAGGGCGGTGGGGGCGGCGTCCCCGGCCATCTGCCGGACGGCTGCCTTCACCGCGTTCCGCTTCTCCGAAGCCGTGGCCATTTGGGACAGGTCAATCCCCGTCTGCCGGGAAAGCTGCTCCATGGCCGCCGGGTCGGAAAGAATCTTCTCCACGGTCTTGTTGCTCACGTTCCCCGTTTCCGCCAGCTTGTCCAGAGCGTTTGTAAGCGCATTCCCCGCCTGTGGCGTTCCTGCCGCCTCTGTATCAGGGCTTTGTGCTTTCGTGGTGTCCATGGACGTTTCCGGCAAAATCCCCGCTTGTGGGTTCTCTACGGCCTCCTGCATGTTCTGAGAGGCATTCGTCTTTGCCTCTGCCCTTGCAACGGCATTGCTGTAAACCGTAGCCGTGAGGCCGGAAATCTCGCCGGACAGGCCGGAGACAATGGCAGTTTCCTTTGCCTCGTCCACGATGGCCTTGGCCGCCATCGCTTCCGCATCGGCGTAGGAATAGCCGTCAACCACAAGCTGCTGAATGGCCCGGTTGTACTCGCTCTTTTCCTGTAGAATGGCCGCTTCGGCAAGGGTGCTGCCAACCAGGCTCGCTTCTTCCTCGCTGATCTCCACACCGGCCTGACCGATGGTGTTCAGCAGGAACTTGGTCAAATCCTTGGTAGCCCCCGCCTTGGCCTTGTCCAGCAGCTTGTCCATGGATACCTTTTCCGTCAGGACTTCCAGTATGGCGTTGACCGTGCCCATGCCGTAGGCCTGGGCAGGGGTAGCGCCCTTCTGGGTGGCTTCCCGGACACCGGACGCAAAGGAATCCATAGCAACCGCGCCAAGGGAGGCGGTGGGACCCAGGACAGCCAGCCGGGTCAGGGAATCCGCCGTAGACATAGTCGCCTGGTAACCGTACCCCAAAATATTTCTTGCGGTGCTGTCTCCTTCGCCGACAATTTGCTTTCCGGTTTCATCCCGGACTGCGTCGTAGTAAATGGAAGTCAGGTCATTTGACCGCACCGGTTCAAGCGTGGGATACCGCTTGGGACTAATGAGTTCGCCCACTCTGCCCATGAATGCGTTCGGCGTATTCAACAGCTTGCCGCCAACGGATTCTATGCTCTTTCCAATGGCTCCGGGTACGGTAGACACATCCTCGGCGGCTTTCGCCATTTTCTCCTCCGCCTGCCGCTCATGAAGATCCCATGAGTAGGCGGCAACCATGGCGTCGACGGAATCCCTGCCGTACTTGTCCAGCAGAGGTTGAAGTGCCTTGTCCATTTGGATTGCCGCAAGGAAGGAAGAACCGCCGCTTCCGAAATGTGCCCAGAAATTTTCGGATATATCTTTGTTCTCGACATAATCCGCCAGCAATTTCCGGTCTTCCTCCGGGAGAGCGTTCACCTTCGCCATATCCTGCTGGCGCATACGGGCGGTAATGGCTTTTTCCTGTGCGTTTTTCCAATAATCAGCCTTTGCCTTCAGCGCCTTGGATGTTTCGTCCTCGAATACCTCCGTCATCTGCGGCGCATTCCGGGGAACCTCCGACATGGGAGTGTTCCGCGTCAGCTTTGTCGCCGCCTCCCGCTTGCGCTGCTGGAACTCCGGCGACGCCACGTAATCGTCATATTCCTTCTGGGCAAGGGTCACCTCCCGCAGATACGGCGCAACATTGTCCGCCGCGATTTCCGGCATGTTGTATTGCCGCTCATACTTGGGAGTATAGACAGGGCTGAACTGCACCGGCGTTTCCTTTACAGCCGCCGCGGGAGGTTTCTCCTCCGACAGAATTTTTTCCGTTTCGTCCTTCAGCTTTTTCCAGCCCACGTTTGAACCGTAATTGGCGATCACCCGTGCCTGTGCCTGTCGTATCCGCGCTTCTTTCTCCTTAATCGACATGCAATAAACCTCCTGTTCCGCTATTGCGGTGTGGATCATTTCGTTTTATCAGAACTTTCCGCCTCCGCCGCCGTGGGTGCGCCCGCTGGAGGATGTATGGACGGAGCTGCCGCCACCGTTTCTATCTTTTTTTCGGGGGACCCACGGGGCGGGAGTGGTGTCAATCTCAAACGTTGACGGCGTCGTATAATACCTCACGCTGCCGTCGCGTGCTCTGCCTACGGTCACCTCTCCGGAGTTAACAAGGCCTGCCAGAGTATCGCCGCTGATCGGGCCTTTCCCCAGAGACAGGATGCTGTTATTGGCACCAACGATACCACCTGTACTCGCGCCAGTGCCCCCGGGTGTTCCCGCGCCGTCTTCGCCATACATCAGCGCCAGCATTTCCTCCGCAGTGAGACCCGCATCGGTGCCGCCGGAGCCACCGCCGCTTCTCCTGTAGCTTCCGCCGCCTCCGCCACCGCCGGAGCCGCCGTGTTTCGCTTTCAGCAGCGCCAGCTGTTCGTCCGTCAGGCCGTAGAGCTTTGCCAGAATGGAGTAGTCCCCCACCCCCGCCATCAGGTTTCCGGCCTCCTTCTGCATCTGCATCAGCTGATCCTCGTCCGCCTTGGCGGCGTTGTACAGCGCCTGCGCCCGCTGGTAGTCGTTATCCGCCTGTGCCTTGGCAATGGCGGCGGAGTATTCCTTGGCAAGCAGATTCCGCTGCCGCTCGAACTGGGCGTCGGAATCCGTCTGCGCCGCTCTTAGGGCGGTCAGGTCGGCTTGCAGCTGATTGTCCTGGGCAAGCCTTGCCTGCGCCATGGCGCCGCTGGTCAGGCCGTAGGCGTTCTGTACCTCCCCGTAGTTCTTCGCCGCCTTGGCGGATTCCACGTAGGTTCTGTTCAGGTTCGCGTCCGTGGCCTTGCGCTGCTTCTCCGCGCTGGCCGCAATGTCCGATACCCCGGTGTCGTAATTCTGGGTCAGGGTCTGCTTCTGGCTTTCCAGACTGCCGTCGTACATCTTGTTGATATACGCCGCGTCCTTGGGCTTGTTGCCCAGACTGTCGTACCACGACCCGCCGGTGGCCCCCGCGCCCTGGGTCACGTTCTCGATTTTCTTTTCCTCCATGTGATTTCTCCTTTCTCAAAACAGCCCGTAGGGCGTGGAAATCGGCTCAAATTCCCCCGGGAGCTTCCCTTTCAGATCTTGCAGCGCCTCCCGGTACCGCTGTAAGAACCACGCCGCCAGATCTTCATTTTCCCCGCTGAGCAGCTGCGCCGCCAGAAAATAGGGTAGCAGCGCAAGGCACAGCGTGTCGTCCAGGGGAATGACCTGGGTAAAATCCGGATTCTTGTAATCCTCCGCCGCCAGAACCCCGGGGAACGGCCGCCCCGTCCCTTCCGTGGAATATGTCCCGGAATAGGGGTACAGCGCCGGAATGGCGGTGTTCAGAATGGAGATCGTGCGGAACCGGTATTCGTCCGTGTCCACGGTCTGGGTTCCGCCGTTGGATTCATTCTGCTCGTCCATCAAGTGGATCGCCATGTCAAAAACCTGTTGTACCGTTACCATGTGTGTTCCTCCTTACTTTGCCATGGACGCAAAGCGCACCTTCTGGTCATAGCCCAGTACCGTGGCCAGCGCCCCGTCCGTGTTCACCTTGAATATCAGCTTGTAGTAGACGAATTTCTTCACCTTCAGCCGGATGCGGTTGATCTTCGGGGTGTCGTTCAGGTCGAAGGTGAAGTCCGCGAAGTCCCAGTTGCTCCATGAAAACAGCTCGTTTGCCACTTCCTTCTCCATGTACTCGCTGCGCCTGTCCGTCGCCGCCGTGATGGTCATCCGGGACTTGTCCTGAGGCAGCATGGAGATGTAGATCTCGCTGGAATATTTCCGCTGGAAGTCCGCCCCGAATGCCTGAAAGCCGGATTCCCATACCGCCTCAATGGCCATGGCGTCCCCGGAGGCCGTCACCGGCGCATCCCGGGAAAGGGATTCTTGGGAGAAGAAGAACATGTCCGTGTCCGTGAAGAATACCATTTCCCCGTCATGCACCATGGCGTTTTTCACGCTCTTGCACAGGGCAGACTTGTAAATGCACCACAGACCCCCGTCCCCAGCCAGGGCGTACCGGTTCACCAGCACCGTGCCGTCGTCGTCGTTCAGGAACACGTAGTAGGTTTTGTCGTAGTCGTCATCGCAGGTCACGATCCCGGCGCTGTCCGCCCGGTTCAGGGAGTTCATCACCCTGTCCGAGACCCGCTTGGCGTACCGCTCGTCCTTGTAGTAGCTGGAGGTGATGCGCCATTCGTAGATTCCGTTCTTGCTGAATGTCCGGGGGAAATTCTCCACAGTCTGGATCTGCCCCAGCACGTCGTTTCCGAATTCCCGGTTTGCCGCCCGGAGGTAGAACCCCGCAATGGTGCTGCCGTCCGTCAGGGTCACCGGCTCATAGCTGATGGTGAAGGCGCCGTCGGGCTTGAATACCAAGAGCTTTGAGTAGTGCCGCACAAGCCCCGTCACCGGGGAGCCGGACATGTCCACCGCCACCTCGTTCATGGCCGGGAAATACAGCGCCGTCACCTCTCCCGACTGGGGAACCCCGGTGTAGTAACACAGATTCGTCCCGTCCCCGGCGACGAACAGCCTTGTGTCCGTGGCGCCGTTGTATGCCTCCGCCAGAGGGCACCCCAGAATTTTCAGCCGGTTCTCCGCCGCCTTAGCTGCATCCGTGGTGTAGGTAAATTCCACATTGGCAACTCCCTTGATGGGAGCGGTGGTAAAGGTATAGGTGTGCTTCGATAAATCAAAGCTGCCGCTGGCCGCCACGTCCTTCGCCACGTTGTCCACGGTGATGGCCGTCACCCCGATGGCTTCCTCCGGCAATATGTAGGCCGTGGCCTCCCCGTCGGCGCTGTATTCAATCCGCCGCAGCGCCGTAAGAAGATTCAGGTTTTCCAGCGTGGTGCCCCCTCCGGCAGGCGCCGCCCCGGTGACCACCAGCGGCACATAGGGAGATTCTGCCGTAAACGTGCCGTCTTTGTATACCACCGTGTTCCCCTTGCTCATGACGTACAGCTTCCCCCCGAAGGGGAAAATCTTCACCATGGCGTTCTCCCCGGAGGTCAGCCCCAGCGCCCCGGTCTGCTGGTGGGCGATATGCCGGTTTCCGTCCGCCCCTCTCCGGTACACAAAAAGCCTGTCCGCGTTCTGGTAAAAATCGCAGATCACCAGAAGGTCGTCCTCTCCGACCCGCCCCGCCCAGCTTCCCAGAATGGGGGCGGGGGTTCTCTCGGCGGCGAAGTCCGCCCGCTGGATTCCCGGGCGAAGGGTCAGGTTGTAAGCGTCGGTAATGAGAAAGTTCTCCATTCTGGAAGCTTCCCCCATTTTCAGCTCCGTGTCCCCGTCCGCCGCCTCGTTGATGCCCAAAAATTTGTCAACGGTGTAAATTTTCGTTCCCCGCTGCATTGTCTTCCTCCTTCCTGTATTCGTAAATGTAGATTTCCGCCCGTGGGTGCTCCTTGTCGTAGAACACCCGGCTGCCGTCCCGGTTCCGGATAATGGAGATATTGTCGTCCTTCAATATCCCCTCCCGGGTGAGGATATCGTCCAGGGAAGCATACAGGTTCAGGTCGTCCACCCGCCTGCGGGTCTGCATATACAGCCGGTAGACAATATGCACCTCTCCGGATATGGGAATTTTCGGCTTTCCCCGAAGATACCGCCCAGCCATGGCGGAATACTCCGTGTTGGCGTGCCCCTGCCGGATGTACTGCTTTGCCCGCTTCCCGCATACCGGGCACCTCGCCCCGGTTCCCGCGATCATCTGGGAATTTTTCTTTGTCCTCGGGTCAAGCGGAATCACATAGCTTGCCAAAAGCTTCAGTCTTGTCACCCCCTTTCAGCAAATGAGCCGAAGCAACCATAACGGCGCTTCGGCTCAAGGCTCTGAAAAGTTTTCTTATACCGTAATAATAGCAAAGATTCCCACAAAAATCTAGCACCATTTCCGGGGTTTCCGCCGTTCCTCCTTCTTTACGGTGCAATCCTTCCCAGGCGGGCAAGGCCGCTTTCCCCCGCTGACGAATATGTAATTGCAGCACCGGCTGCCTTCGTAGTATCCGAAGAAATACCGGCAACCAACGCAGTACTTCCTGCCGTCCTTGTATTCCACATTACCGCCCCGTTTCTTTATCCCGCATCAGCCGCCGCTTTCCTAGCGTGAACTCTTTCCCGCACTGAGGGCAGATTTTAACAATGCCCTGTGGGGCTTCCACGTCCTCCGTATCGGCCTGAATTGGCGGGTGGTCCGTGCATTGCCATGTACTTGCCGTAGCTCGTCCCGGCCTTCTGGGCGGCTATGGAGCACAGGGTGAGATAGTCCGGTTTCTTGCTCATTGCTGTTGTTCCTCCTTCGCCTTTTTCTTTTCAGCAATCCGCTTTTTCTCCGCTTCTTTCAGGGCGTTGAACACCATGACGTAGATGTCCATGGTGTAGTCGGTGTTCACCGGAATCAGCGGGGCGATAAAGTGCCAGCAGTCCATGTAGGTGATTTCGTTGCTCATGGTTCTCACTCCTTTATTTCCCGCCACAGCTCGATGATGTTCTTGACGATTGTGAGAATACACCATACAAAAGTCGTAGCGAGAACCGCGCAGAAAAGCAAAAGCAAAAGAATTACAATTATTTTAGCCATTTACGTCTCTCCTTTCTCCGTAGCTGCAAAAGCCGTTCATTTCCACGCAAACAGCCTCGCCCTTGTAACCTCTGGCATTTGCGTAAGGCTCTGTGTGGAGCATACACATAGGGCTTTCGTCTCCCTGCCGGTGGATGCAGTCCCGGCAGCGGACGGTATGGAGCGTTTCAATGAACCCGTCTGCGAAACCAGCATCATACCCCGCCTTGTACTGCCCCCTATCATATTTCAGAGCTTTCAGAAGTTCTTCCCGATTCACCCGGATACCAATTTTTATAATCGCCTGTACTACGGCATCTCCGATAGCATCCTGGAAGTCGTTTAAATTCAAGCTGGCAGGTGGTGTGTAGCCGTTAAGTTCTTCCATTTTGTTTCTCCTTTCGCTCCCCATAACTGCAAAAATCATCGTCCGTAATCTCCATGCCGGACGCTGGGCAAATGAGGAAACCCTTTTTGTTTATCTTGGCGGACTGCACATTTACGCAGTCTCGGCATCTTACAACCGCGTCCGGCCGGTTTTTCAAAAATGCAATGACTTCCTCTCTTGTCGGTGGAATGTCATCCCACTCGAAGCAGAAATTGATTATCGCCTCGTCGCAATCAATCAGCCGCATAAAAATCCTCCTTTCTCGGCGGTTCAGGGAGCGGCTGCCAGTGGGTGATGTCGAAGGTGAAACGATCTACATTGTACCCGTCAACAGTCCATCCGTCACATTCTGCGTAATGCCCGGTGAATAACGTTTTATCTATGTTGTCCCAGATCAGCACATCTTGGAAGTCTTCTGGCAGCCTCTCGCTGCACGGAATCCACCGTGTCCGCTCCAACGCCTCCATGCCCATCCGACAAGCCTCATTCACGGGGTCTATACTTTCGTAATGCTCCCGGTGTTCCGGGTTCAGAATTTCAATTGCTCGGTCAATCGTCATCGCCCTTATCCTCCTTATCCTCCAATAGGTGCTGAACAGCGAGCGTGTTCAAAACGTGTGTAAATTCCAAAATATCCCAATTGTTATGGGTAATTCGCCCCGCAACAACGCGCATTGCGAACAGCATAGCGGTTAAATCCTCCGTGAAATCGCCGCCCAAATTCATCTTTGGGAGTGCCGGTAGCTCGCGATCTTCCTCATCTTTGTAAACGTCCGCTAACGCAGCTCCAAAAATTGATGTTTTCATAAATAAATCCATGATTATTCCTCCAAATCCATTTTGCTGCCGCAGTGATAGCAGTACAAGTTAGTTCCATTCGGGTTGCCATTCATACCTCTACCGCATCGGCTACAACTCCAAATGTGAAAACCGCCTTCCGTTTCTTCGTGCATCCACCGCCCATTCCGCACCAGCCTCACGTCGGCGCGGGGTTCCGTGACCTCAAATTCTTCTGCAAGCCAATTAAGCACATTATCAAGACAGTAGGAGCCAAACCCAATGTGACATTCTCCGTCCGTTGGGTCAAAGTACCAGATGTTGTAGTACGGCTTTTCAGGTGTTCCTTCCACGACGATTCTGGCGAATGGTGTTTTTATCTTGTGTTTGCGCCCATCCGCACTCGCCGCCTCCCGGCTGATGTAATCACTCATTTCAATTCCTCCACATAGCACCAACTCTGGGGCGCACGATTCAAACGGCGTTGCTGCCCCGTTTTCATCTTCAAATTTTAACCGTCCACGCAGAAACCGAATTTCCGCTTTTCCGTATATGTAATCGTGGAAATAGCTTGTGTCCGTCCGTGCCGGAATCAACATGACGATTGTCACACCCCCACGGACATGTTCAGAATATGCCTTTTGAACCCATTTCCCGATCTCCCGGCCATATGGCGGATTGCAGAACACGGCTCCGTATCCGCTCCAAGGCAGGGAAAGGCCGTTCATTTCAGGGGTAAAAAAACATCTGCACTTGGCGTTCTCTGGTGTAGCGGCGGCATCTAAGCCAAAATGGAATTCCTGATCCAGTTCCCGAAAAAAGTCTTTCGGCGTTCGCCAGTCCATTTTTACGCTGGAAAATAACGCTTTGTTCATGTTTCACCTCGATTTCTATCGTTGTTACCATTTCCGTGACCTCACGAAAATGGTCTATCCACATTGTTCCGCCATAGCTTTTGCAGTCCCGGGGAAGGTCTTGCACACGGTTTGCGATTCCTCGCACGCTACAAGTACTTTCATTCCGTCTCCTCCACCGGGGAGCGAAGAAATGTCAAGACACACTCGATGCAAACGCCGGTTGGATCTTTCTCGCATCTGCGTTTGAAAAAACATTTTTTGCACAAAAGAAAATGTCTCACGATGGATTTCGCCAGCTCCTCGTCCGTCATATCCCGGATTCTGCCACCGTTGGTTTTCGGCTTCCCTTTTCGCTGAGATTCAAGCTTCCACTTTGCTTCCAGCGCATCCTGAAAGCAATTGGCCGCATCGTGGAGGCCGGCGGCCAATACCTGGTGCATCATTTCCATTTCCCATGCCCTTGGGTTTTTGCAGCACCCATTTTCTCCATGCTTGTGGTTTACTGGGTTTGGCGTAAGCTGTTCTACAACGTTGCTCATTTCCCATTTCCTTTCTTCCCGCATTTATTTCCCAGAGGAACTTTCCCCCACTTGGGTGGGGTGCAATTCCGCTTCACCGGCCTGAAACAGCCGTACATTTTCGCCTTGCTCACTGAAAATCCTCCATGCTGATCTGCCCCGGCAGCACATCGTACTCCATCCACCAGCGGAACACTTCTTCTGCGGTGGCCCAATCTACCCTTTCCATGAACTTCTTGTTTTGTTGTTTTCGCGCCTCAAGCATCCGTCCAAAGGCGTTTAGGTAGAGCTGCTTGTACTTCGGCCACCGGCCGAACTCCGCTTCACGTCCCTTTTTTCTAGCAAGCGGGCAGCCGATACACCCAACCCGGCATTGCCCCTCTGCGTAAAGCGGATTCATCGGGACTTTTGCATCTTCTAAAAATCCGTGCACGTCCTTGTCCGTCCAGTCAATAATGGGGTTTACAACTCGTTTTGCTTTCAGGCGGCAGTTTTCAAAAAGCATCCGTTTTTCGTCATTGTCGTTGGCAAGAATGATTTTATTATCCTTGGTTGCGCCTATTTTTTCGTAGATTCCACGGTTGTTTTTCCGGGATGCAGATTCCGCCCACCGAACGCCGGTGCAAATAAACCGTCCTGCCCCACCTGGTTCTTTCAGGATGGAGCAGCAGTACCGCATTAGTCGCGTCGGCGGCATCAGCTTTTGTGGAATCAGGCTCCACATGGACACCCGCTTCCCCTTGTAAACCGGCATATTCACGGTGCATTTGTAGCCCTTTCCCTCTAGCCGCTTAAACTCGTTTCGGACGAATCGAACCGTTTCTGGGGCATCAGCCGTGGTGTGGTTGTGCTGGAACTCGCAGGGGATGCCGGAACGCACCGCAAGCTCGGTGATAACCCCGGAATCTTTTCCGCCGGAAATGCAGATAACCAAAGGCTGCTGATACGCCATGAGCGACATATCAGAGGCGGCTTTCAGGCGATCGATTGCCATCTGCTCCAAGTCATTCATTCTCAAAAACGATCCCCTCTCTCACCAAATCCGGGTGTTCATACCGGAAAAATTGGCGTTGTTTTTTGTGGTTTCCAATTGATTTCATGATGTTTTTGTTCCAGTTATCGATGAAATACGTTTCCCATGCCTTGCAGCCGTCCCCGTTGGTGTGGCAATCGTCCCGCGTGCAGTTTCTGCAAAATGGGCTTTCAGACTGGCCGGGTTTTTCTCTCATAATGCATCCCTTCTTTCATCTGCGCCCGCCGCCAGAACCTGCCGTATGGCTTCCAGCTCGGCGTCCCCCAGCTCGCCGGACGCGCCCTTAGGAATATCAGGCTTCCCATAGCGCCTAACCGGTGGTGCTGACCCAGCGCCGCCCCTGTCCTGCTCTTTGGCAAGCCAGCCGTTGATAAATCGCTGTACTCCGCCCTTGGTTTTCCGCTTGGATGGGTTGGCGTCACACCACCCGGCCATTTTTCGAAGCTCTGCTAGAATATCAACGGCGGGGTAAAGTTCAGCCCATTTGTCCACGTCAGCCTGAAAAACAGGGTAAAGGGATTTATCATTCAGCATGATCTGGCACACCGGCGGCGTGGAGGCGGTGTCCGGCTCCGCGCTTACATTCGACTCTCGATTATCGATTATCGATTCTCGATTCTCGAATACGAATACGGGAGCATTTGCTTGCATTTGATTGCATTTGCTTTCAGATGATTTCATACGCTCGATTCCGTCTTTCGGCGCAGGATACTTGCTTGACTTTGCCCTCACGACCTGGTGGTGGTTCCATGTTGGTAGGTACAGGTACGGCTTACCCTCAAACACATACAGAGTTACCAAGCCTGCACTCGCCAGCTTATCGATCGCCCCAGCAACGGTTTTGGCAGTCAGATTTTCCTTTAACGGAAAAAGGCGGTTCTTGATAATGGCCGGTCGCCCATCGAAGCGGCCGTAATCATCGCAGTTTACAATCAAACGGTAAAACAGAGCTTCTTCAAACCAGCTTAAGCTATCAATGCTGTCACTGGTGCATATGGATTCTTTTAAGATTCGGTTCGGCAATGACCGCCACCTCCCGAATCAAGTGAATATCTTGCAAAGCACGTCCGCTCCCCGTACCGGTTCTTCCCGGTGACGGTTTCGCTTTTGATTGGTACGCCTTGCGCTTTCAGATCGAAGATTCTTGCACCCAGCCGGTAACAGCCGTACTCGGTAACAGCCTCGGCCTGGGTAATGCTTCCATAGTCCTGCAAATGCCGCAGGATGCGTTCACACTGTGTCACGGCCTTACCTCCTGTATTTCAAGGGAAAATGCAAACTATACTGTCAATCTTTTTGAGAAAAGATTGATTTTTCCGGCCTAGAACGGCAAGTCGGGGTCGTCTGCGGTGATCTCCTGATATCCTCCGAATCCCTGCTGGCTGTATCCGTTGCCCCGGTTCGTCTGCTGTGGGGCGCCGGGCTGCCCGTATCCGGCGTTCTGTGCCGTTCCGGTATTGGCGGTATCCTGAGAATTTCGCTTGCTGGAAAGCAGCTCAACGCTTGTGGTCACCACCTCAAACGCCCGGCGCTTGTTCCCGTTCTTGTCCGTCCAGTCTCTGGCTTGCAGCGTTCCGGAAACGGCTACGATATCGCCCTTATGGCCGTACTGCGTCAGGTACTCAGCGCCCTGACGCCATGTGACGAAGTCCAGAAAATCGGTGGCATCCTTCGTCATTGGCCGCTTGACGGCGAGGCTGTAGGAGCAGACTGCCGTCCCCTCCTGGGTTCTTCTCAGCTCCGGGTCGGCGGTGAGCCGCCCGACAAATTGACAATTATTCATGTGTTCTCCTTCCTGTAAATCAGATCGTTTTCATTCCAGCCGGGATAAATGCCCATCAGGTACTCCCGGAAATACGCCCTCATTTCCATTCTTGCCGTGGTCTGGTCGTACCGGTTGTGGCATCTGGGGCAGAGGGTAAGCCCGTTCTGGGCAATGCCAAGCCCTCCCTGCGCCCGGGATATGTAGTGGGCGTTGCTCCATGCCAGAGGGGCAGGGGCGGGAGCGCCGCAGAATACGCAGCACGTCCAGCCGTCAATGCTGTCCCGCTCGGCAATCGCCATTTTCTCGCCCCGGGTGAAATCCCTCGCTTTGGTGTCCTTCCTCAACGCCATTCCTCCTTGAGCAGTTCCAGCTTGTCCGGGGACAGGGTTTCAATGTCCAGCGCCTTGCAGTCCTGTATCAGGTTGTCGATCAGCCGCGCCATTTGTTTGGTGTCATAGGTGCTGGAACCGTGGTATGCCGCCAGGTTCCGGCACCCAGGCACCTGAGACGCGCCCAAGCTGTCCACCAGCCATCCAAGGCCGTTTTTCTGCCAGCTCCGTGTGAAGCGCTCCACGTCCTGTTCCCGGACGCACATAGGCGTGTAATTGTCTCCCACGCCCCGAATGGCGTTCCGGTAGACCTCAACCGGAGGAATCCCCATAGCGGCGGCAAGCTTGTGAATCAGCACCCAGGCATAGGCGTTTGCGTCCAGGCTCCGCTTTTCCCGGTGCTCTTTCAAGGCCAGATCATAGGGTGTGGCCTTCATCTTTCGGATAAAGGCCATTGCCTTGCCCAGCTCAGACCGGGAAGGCTTAATCATCAGCCAGCCGCCCTCAAGCTTGGCCTCGGTGAATGTAAGCTCCGTCATGATTGCTGCCACACAAACGCCCGAAGGTTCTTTGTGTCATTGCGGATTGCAAGACCGGTGATCCGCCCGGTCTTCTCGTCATAGGCGATTTTCTCCACGCTGAACTTATCGTAGCAGTTGAACCGGGTCTTTCCGTTGAAGGAAGATGCTTTAATCTCTGCCTTGTTGCTGGGAATCCAGACAAACGGGGATGTATACAGCTCTCTGCCGATACCCCAGCGGAACCCGGCACGCTTAAACGCGTCGCTTGCCTCGCCCTTTTTCTGGTTGCCTTCCTCGTCCTCCCGGCTCTCAATGCCGCAGTCCCATTTCCACTGGATACCGCCGTTTTCCTGGATAATCCCGATACCGGCGTACAGATTGCCCTTGATCTCCTTGTAGTCGTTCGTCCAGTTGCCAACCCCTACAGTCTCGTCCAGCAAGTCCATATCCGTCCTCGCCGTCTTGTACAGCAGACACACCAGTCCATTTTCCTTCACCTGCTTGACCTTGACTTCGATTTCGTCAGCGGTCAGAAACCGAAACATTCTCGCCATTGTCTTCCTCCTTAAATTCCAGTGGGCATTCATACCCCACTGTTGCTCTTGTATCCAGCAGATACTCCCCGGTCAACCGGCACTGCTTCCGGGCGTATGTTTCCATACACGGGCACAAATCACAGCACACATGCCCCTCCGGGAAGTAAATGCTTGCCGTGGCTTTCTCGTACCACAGGCAGCTTTTTTTATCCGCCATAATCCACCTCAATCATAGGAAATCTCCCGCCATTCCTCCCGGCTGTCCATGCAGAGGTCGCAAATGGCATCGTCCCGGATTTTCCAGTATCTGTGTCCAACGGTCCTCCCGCAGCAGATGCAAACCGGAATCCTGCTGTCCGTTGCCTGGGAATCATACAGATAATCGTAATCCGGATTCACACCGACCAAATCGTCCATTGACTTTCCTTTCTCCATCTGGTATAATGTAGATGGGCATATATTTCTATTTCGCTTTCCGTCCCCGGTGCTGGAACATCGGGGGCGGCTTTTTCTATCAAAGAACAACCACGACGTGCCCGCTCTGAATTTCGGATTCCAGTGCCTTTTCCAAGTATTTCTTCACCGTATTCCGGGCGGAAAGCTTCCACATGCCGCCGTCGGCTTCGATGAAAGAAATGTTTCTTTCGTTGATACGAATGAGGAATTGGGATTCCGGCTGCTCAACCTCCTGGAATGTGCGGTAAGGCCGCAGCTTGATAATGGGTCGAATGGCCGCATTGGACTGAAGATCGATGCCCTTCTTGGTGACAACGCTGGTAGCAATGCCATTGTCGTTGTACGTGACTTTGCTTCCCGTGGTGATATCGGATAGCAGTTTCAAGGCATACTCCGTATCCGCCGTGGGCTGGAATCTTGTGCGCAGAGCGATCAACGCCTCTTCAAACGGCAAGGATACCTTCTCATTCCAGCCGGGAACATCGGTCGCATTGGCAGTATACGGGTACTCGCGGTTGTTACGCAGCTCCGCAGACGGGTGGGTGAAACACTTTACCGTTTTGTGATCGGGAATCGTGATGTAAACAGTGCTGTATCTCTGTACAGCTTCCGTTTTTACAAACGCAACCATGGCGTCGAGGCTGGAAAGCTGGATATTATCTACAATTTCCAGATCAGGCTTCACCTCGGTATAGCTACCCTCTGCGTCCGCAATAAAATCATGGTTTCCGGACGTGAACAGGTGCGGCGCACATAGTTCCTGAATTTTCTCGATTGCTTCTTTCAACATTGGTTTTTCCTCCTATTAGGCCATTTTGATTATTTTCAGAGACGCGGGGGCTTCCTGCTCTTCTCCGTCCATGGACATCTGCCCCGGAACCTGGGGAACCATTTCAACAACCTGGCACTCGCCGGTGCTGTCATCCCCAGCAACCCAGAGGGTCGTTCTCGCGGGCGTAGTAGGCGCAAGCGCTGATTTTACCGCAACGCTGACACCGATGTTCTGCCGATCATCGTCCGGCGTGAACTCGATTGTGAGCGTCAGCTTTCGTTTCTGCGTCGGTTTGGTGTTGGGGTCAAGGATATTATCAATGACTTTTGCCATCTCCAAATCCACGCGCTCCTGAAACGCGCCCCTTGCCATCTGCAAAATTGATTTTGGGTCGTACATTAGAAATCCTCCTGTTTTTAAGATATGTATCCTTTATCGCCCTCTGATGCACCGGCCGATACCGGCACCCATCAGGATAGCGCAAACCCACATTGCGGGAACTGCCGCCTTGTCTGCCAGCAAATCGGCCTGCTGCCACCAGAAAAGCACCAGATTCAGCCCCGCATAGGGGAGCACACGGAAAGCGCATTCCTTGACATTGAACGGCTTCCGGTTCTCCGGCACCGGCTCCCACCGGGCATCCATGGGCTTGCTCCTGCTTGCCATACCCTCACCCCCTGACCTCATGATTTTTGTGGACTACATCAAAAAGCTCCACGTTCTCATCGTCAAACGCCTTGCGTTCCTTCGTCTCCATGCCAAGCGATTCCCGCAGTTGGACGTTTTCCTCCCGCAAGCGGCGGAATATCTCCGCCATGGTGCGAAGCTGGGCGACCTCGTTCGGCATCATTTGGATTTCTCCTTGTAGGGCTTAACGTTGCAATCGCGAATATACAGCAATGCCCCATCGCTATCTTTGTAAAGTTTTATGCTTCCGGAATTGTCATAGAGCGTGACAATTTTTCCAACACTAGAGCAGTAATGGCTAGGGTTGGATACGACCACGAACTTATCTCCAACCTTCGGCTTGCTCTCCTTTGGCTTGTCCTCCTTGCGCTTCTTCTCAAAAAGCCGCTCAACGGCGACCCTTGCGCCCTCCGCTCTGCTGTAGGTATCCTTCGGATTGCACAGGGCTTCTGCGGTCTTTACGTTCCGCCCGCCCCGTTTCAGGGTGGCCGTGGTAATCATCCCGTCAAAGCGGAGTTCCACGGTGCAGGGTTCCCGCTCAGGCTCTGCAAGGCCGGAAATCCAGCTTTCACCGAACGTCCAGTGGTAGCCAACAAAAAAACCGCGCTCAACTATCGCCTCTTTGAGATAGTAGTCAGTCTCTGTGTACTGATGCTCCTTCACCTTACTTACAGTAAGTGTTTTCCCGAGGTATTTTTCCATGCTGTCAACGAACCCGGGGTCGTTAGGGCGCTCACTCACAATCCGCACCTTATCTCCAACTTTGTATCCCATAAATAACTCCTTTCAATTTCGGCATTCTGCCGTAGATTTCAAATCACTGCCATTCCCTCGCGAACGCTCTGATTTCTTTTTCCGAATACCCCAGTAGCCGGAGGATTACGCCCGGGTCGGGTTTCAGTGCCGCCACAAACCGGGACAGTGTTTTCAGCTGCATCTTTCCGGGGTCTTGCTTGTACACTCCGATAGTCACGTCTGCCGTGCCGACCGCCCGGGCAAGTGCGGCGTTGTTATTGCTCTGAACCCCCGCGTCGGGGCATCTGCGGTCAATCTCGCGCCAGAAATCCCGCTGGGCGTACAGGTCGGCATACTGCCGGATTCTGGGCATTGGATTTAACTCCTTTCTGTTCATAAATTTTTCAAAATTTGTTGATTTTTGCTTTTGCTGTGGTATGATGATTGTGAAACTGATGAAAAGGGTGATTCTCATGTACACAAAAGAGACGGCCTACCGGGTGGACTGCCCGATCAGCAATCAGCCCGAAGATGTCTATATCCGCTCCACGCTGTGGAAAGGAGTGTTTGTCGCCTCCTTTAATGGCTGCAACGGCCAGTGGAGCGGCTCTACAGAATGTGAAACGTGCCGGAAAGCTGCTCAGGCTAGGTTTGCCGCAGAGCATTCAGAATCACCGTCAATCCATTGGAACAGGCCTTGAGGAATGCTTCCTGGTTAAGCTCTGCGTACCATTTGATTCGGCTCATGGCTTCTTCCAGCATTCCCTGCTGCGTGAGCCAGCCCAGATCATGCAGAATCCATGCCGAAAACTCCAATGCCTTCGGGTCGAGCTTTTCTACAGTGCTATTCTCAATTGTCGCGTGGAATATCTTTTCCGCCACCGTCTCACCACCTTTCGGCTAAAAATTTTGAAGGGAGAAATTGCTATATGGAAATCTGGAATGTTTTTTCCGCTTTTTCGCTGCTCTTTTGCGCACTGTTTTTCTTCTGTTTCGCGCTGGACTTGATTAAGCTGGTAATCAATGGGTTCAGGCACAAGCCGTACAAGATAAAGACTGTAGAACTTTTCAATGAACCGGAAGACTGGCGCATATCTGTGCTTCTCGGTGTGGTGTTCCTGGTTGGCATGTACACCATAATCTCATGGCACGGGGATACCCGCGCAAGGGAAACCGCCGCAGAGTACGAATACATTTTGGAAGAAGCCCAAGCGCAGACGTCTGAAATGATCGAGTGCGACTACTGTTACGAGACGTTCCCGGCGGAGTATGCCTACACTGTCAAAGACAGCAGGGACACGGTTTGCCCAAACTGCGTCTACGGCTCTTTTAACGATCTCATATCTTCCGAGGTCGGCAAGTGCTACAGCTGTGGGAAATTCTTTTATGAAATCGATTCATACGGGTACGGTCTTTGCGAAAAATGCGCACAAGATGAATTGACAGATTGTGACAGTTGCGGCAACATGACCTACCCATGGGATTCTGATTCCGGGTACACGCTTTGCCCCAGATGCATCGGACAGGTGTATAACGATCCGCGCATCGCCAGAGTCATCGACCGATGGTTCGAGGAATAATGCCCTCGCCGCCCGGCTTCGGCCGGGCTATTCTCCTCACCCCCTTGCAGGCTTGTTTGTGCGGCCTATTGTTCAATCACTTTGAACTTATAAAGCAAAAAAATAATTGGGAATCTCAACGTCCCGAATATCGAGAACGTTACAGGCTTTTGCTATCTCAGTCTGCTTCCAGCCAACTTTTCCATTAAGTTTTAAGGAAATGGTGCGTTCGGACATTTCCATTCTTTCGGCAAACCTGCTCTGCGTACCAACCTTTTCAACAATGCGGCCTAGCAGTTTGGAATAATTGTACGGCATATTCTCACCTCACTTTCAGTTCAATTCTCTTGAACTGGCTTAAGTATACACCATCATTTCCCGTTTGTCAACTAGTTTGTTCAAAAAAATTGAATTATTTTTATTTGGCTCTTGAACTTTAGTTCAATGTGTGCTATTATTCAGTTACCGGAGGTGTAGCAAATGAAAAATAGTAGCACAAGTGAAAGATTAAAGCAGATCATGAACGAAAGGTCGCTTCGGCAAGTCGATATTCTTGAAGCTGCCAAACCTTTTTGTGAGAAATACGGTGTCAAGTTGGCGAAAAACGATCTTAGCCAGTATGTAAGCGGAAAGGTTGAGCCGAGGCAAGAAAAGTTGACTATCCTCGGATTGGCACTGAATGTAAGCGAAACGTGGCTTATGGGATACGACGTTCGTAGAGAGCGCGACGAAAAAGAACAGCCCACCGTTCCCAGTGAGCTGTCCGAATTGGATAGTCAAATCATGGCGCTTGTCAAGGGTTTATCCGAAGAACACAAGCGGTTAATTCTTGCCCAGCTGAGAGGGCTTACAGAGGGGAGATAACCATTGAGCGGGTACCAGGGAATGGTCACGCGCTCATTCGGATGCTGCCAGTTCGAGAAGGAGGAACATAAGCTTTACCTTTTCTTCATCTGTCAGCAGTCTGGCGCGCTCTCCGATCTCCCTGTCTAATTCCTGCTCTGTCATCTCTTCGATAGGCTTCTTAATTTCTTCTTTCGCTTGCATGTTTTGTCCCTCCGTTATGTATTTATAAACGTTTGTTTGCTTACGTAGCGTATGATAGCACGTCATGTGTCCAATAAACCGGACTGATTGGGGCTTTTTGAAAATTTTTTAAATTGCCCCGCCACCCGTGCCACAAGGTGACGGGGCTTTGCCGCCGGAATGGTGTGTCCCTTGCCGGTTGCAATATCACCATAGCATTTTCAGCTATAGAAAGTAAACCACACATCTGATTCCGCCGGAATCAAATGTGAACAATCCAGTATCAAATTTAATAGGAGGGCGAATTATGGATTCAAATACAGGCCAAACATTCATCGAGGAAATGCAGCCGAATTTCGATGCCCTCCCGGAAAGGCTGAAAGACGAGAAATTCCGGAACCATCTGACGAATCAGCAGCTTTCTGACGTGTCCGGCGTTCCTATCGCCACAACAAGCCGGATTCTTTCCGGTGCCGTATCGAACCCCGGCTTTTTCCATATCGCCGCGCTGTGCGCCGCTATGGGCGTGTCAATGGATTCCGTTGCAGGTGTTCACCCAAGCGGAGATCAGGCGGAAATAGACCAGCTCCGGCAGGAGATAGCATACAAGGACGAGATAATTGCCGAGAAGGGCGCGGCGATAGACCGCTTACTGGACAGGAGCCGCATTATGGAGGCTGGTGTCGCGGCCAGAGATGACCGCATCGGCAAACAAAATGAAGAAATAAAGAATGTCCGCAGCTCATACAAAATCCTTGTGTACGGGCTGTGCGGCGTTTGCATTACGCTGACATTTGTGTTGGCAATCTATGTGGCTCTGGATAGCCAAGCGCCAGACCAGGGGCTGATACAGTCTGATAATGTTTCTCCGGTCGTATGGGCAGGTGCGGCGGCTGTTATTGTACTGCTGTTCGGCCTTCTGCACTTCACTGTAAGCAAATTATCAAAAAAGAGGGATACGCTATGGGAAGAAAGAAAAAAGAGCCGGGGGTAAAACTCCCGGCTATAATACAACTCCCGTCAGGGTCATGGCGAACAAGAATCTATATCGACGGCCGCACAGTATCCATAACGAAAGACACCTACGACGAATGCGCCGCTGAGTACCTGGCACTGAAAAACGGAGTTATCGAAGCACAGGCCGGGGCATCCGGAAAGAACATCACGGTGGAAACAGCTGTAAAAAAATACATCGACAGCAAAAAAGGCTTCCTGTCTCCCTCCACAATCGCGGGGTATGAGAAATTCAAACGGGCTATGTTCCAGTCGATGATGAAGAAAAATATTTTCACCGTTTCTGACAGTCAATGGCAAGCAGCAATTCGCGCAGAACGTCAGGCGGGAAAATCCCCCAAATACATCAAAAACGGGTGGATGTTCTTTTCCGCCTGCATTGTTGCCGCAGGAGCGCCCCGCCCGGAGGTCATGCTTTACCCGGACGAGCATCACGAACGGGCATATCTCACGCCGGACGAAATAGATAAGTTTGTGGAAGCTATAAAGGGTCAGCCGGCGGAAATCCCTGCGCTGCTGTGCCTGTCCAGCCTCCGCCGGTCGGAAATGCTGGCCTTGACGTGGGATAACGTGGATTTGGATAACAACGTACTATATGTTCGCGGTGCAATCGTTCGCGGCTCGGACGGGATGGTGTCGAAGAAGCAAAACAAAACGGACAAATCCAGGCGGTCGGTGCCGATCATTCCGCCGCTGCGGGACGCTCTACTGAGAGAGCCAGAGCGGCAGGGAGCGGTTGTGCGCATGACCGGAGATTACGCCCTCACGCTGGTAAAGAAAGTCTGTCAGGTCGCTGGCGTTACAGTTGTTGATCTCCACGGGCTGCGGCACAGCTTCGCGTCATTGGCTTATCACCTGCAAATGCCGGAGATGATAGCGGCAAAAATCGGCGGCTGGAATGATCTGTCCACGATGCACAACATCTACACGCATCTGGCAGAAAAGGACATCGCGGACAAGTCGTGGCAGTTCTGCAACTACTTTTCCGATGAGGCAATAAAAGAACGCAATTTGACACGCCGTTTGACACAGAAATAGATTTTCATTAGAATAGCAACAGCTTTACGGTTTTGCTACCGGGGTTCGAGTCCCCTCTCTCGCACCAAACAGGAAAAGCCCTAGAAACTTATTCTAGGGCTTTTTTATTGCTTTATTTCTGTTTCACGGAAGAACCTAAACATTTACGCCTAGAAAATATTCGAACGTCCGAGTTATTTCTTGCCGCTTCCAAGCGCTTATTTGCGCCAAATTTGACACGCAATTTGACACGAAATTTTGCCACGCTTACCGCTTGTACATCCCCTGCACCACTCCGACGTTCTCCGCCCGTTCAATATCCCGCTTGTGCAGGTACTCATAGACGGCCATCATGGCCGCAGGCGGCTCGCCCTTCTGCTTGCGGTATTCCTCGATGTGGGAAACAACGGCCTTGTGCAGGGCGTTCATGTGGTTCATTTCCTCCCCGCTCAGCCTGTAAAACAGGTCTGCCAGTTCCGGGTCGTCGTGCTTGTATTTTACGGCCAGTTCTGCGTAGGTGTGCGCGTCTTCCAACTCGTCCTCAATGTGCTCCATCAGCAGTTTGATTTCCTTCATCTGATGCCCTCCTGAATGTACGCATACAGCGTGTCAATGTCCTGTTTCCCCAGCTTGAGCGTAAGCCCGATTCCGGGGATTTTCACGGGCAGCGCCTCTGTCCCCATGTATGGCTTTGCGGCGTTGTACAGGGCGTCAACATCCACCGTGCCATGCTCCATATCGTAAACGCCCAGCGCCTTTACCATGGGATGATCTGCGTACTGGGCAATAATCTTCGGGAAATTTGCGGTAAGCAGCCCCCCCGCTCCGGCAACCAGAACTCTGTCCCAGCCGGAAAGACTTGGAGCAATGCTTCTGTCAATGAATCTCGCAAGCCCTGCCTGCACGTTTTCCATAGGAATCATAAATTACCTCCTTGAAAGTATGGGGCGGCGGCTGCCGCCCCAATTGCCGGGAATCAGCCGTTGCAGCACCCGCCGCACTTGGGCAGGGGGTTGTACAGCGTCTGCGCCGTGGTGCCGGTTCCGGTGGTCACGTCGGCGACCTGCTTCGGATAGAAGGTCGCGTTGGCGTAAGTCACGATGGAATTGTCAGCGCAGCAGCGCCGCTCTGCCTCGATCTTGATGTCCTTGGACAGTTCAGCCCGAACGCATTCCACATCCTGACGAACCAGCGCGAAGCTGTCCTCAGTGCGCTGATTGTGTACGGCCTGATCGCACAGGGTCTTGCGAATGTCCTTCAACTGTCCGTCAATGTAGGCGTACAGCTCAAGGGACTTCTGATCGTTGTACGTATTGGCCTTCAACAGCGCAATTTCGGAATCCTTGGCGGCGAGCTGCTGCTCACGATCCAGCTCATACCGGCTGACGGGCATATTCTCGCTGCATCCACCCCAGCCATAGCCAGCCCCACAGGGCATAGCGGGAATAACGGGAGCAGTGGGAACGGCATTGCGGTTGCCCAGAGCCAGAGCGCCCAGGCCGCCCATAGCGTTCAGAACGCCCAGAGACAGACCGGCAATGCCAGTACCCAGACCAGCACCGGCTACGCCTTTGCTTGCATAATCCTTTTCTACTTCCATAGTTTAGAAGTCCTCCTTCAAAATATTAGGAGGTGGCCACCTTCTACCTATAGAATAACAAAAATCCCGACGGTAGAATCATCATCTACTCGTCGGGATTTCGTCAATAAATCGTCACGCAGAATCAGAATTTCAGATTTTCAGGAAGCTTGTCACTGTACTTTCTGCACAATTCGTATTCTATCCGCAACTTTTTAATCGTTCTTGTGATAGTGGCTTGGGACACACAAAACTTGTGGCACTGTTTTGTCTGGCTCCATCCGGCGGCTCGGGTGCGGATGATCTTTTCCTCCAACGGCGTAAGAATCGCCAGAGAGCAGAACTCATCCAGAATCACCCGATTCCACGGGACTTTATCCACTTATCACATCAGTCCTCCTTGGGGGAAATGTAAGTTCTTGCCTGCTTGCTGTCAGAGATACCGGCGGTGGTGGGGTCATTGACCACGCCCAGGATCACCAGCAGAGCGAACACAGCGTTCACCACGGCCAGGAGCTTGTCGCCGATTTCGCCCACATCCAGCGTAAAGCCGAACAGGGCAGCTACCGTCTGCACCAGCAGAAGCAGCGCGGGAATCGCGGCCAGCCAGAAGTTCTTGTTTTTGATGCGTACAATCCAGTTAATCATTTTGTTTTCCTCCTTGCCTGTTAGGCGTATAAAATTTTCTTGCCGTATCTCACGGCGCATTCATGCTCGATGATACATCCATTGTAGTGCTGCCAGTCCTTGCAGAAGTACACAGCATCGGCCTTTCCCAGCAGCTTAATGGACTCTCCAAGATACCACAGCGGTGCAGCCTGTGCAGGTGCGTCCTTGAAAAAAGAATTGATGACCTCTACGTCCAGGCCTGGAAAGTCGAACAGTCTGACAACCGCTGCTCTTTCGGCCTCAATTTCTTCATTGGTTTTGTCTTTCATCGGTTGACTAATAAAAAGTTTCATGGTGTTCCTCCTTAAATTCAGCCCAGCCCAAGCCGGGCAAGAATAAACCCTACGACAGCGGCCACAACGATGTAGATGACCTTTTCCACAACGCCCTTCCACCGCTTGCCGGGTTCGGCTTTCAGCTCCTGTACGTCGGCGCAGAGGCCGTCAACCTTATCCCCGGTAACTTCCACACGTTCAGCCATCACCGCAACAGACGTTGCCAGCGTGTTCAGCGCTTCCGTGTGCTTCTCCAGAGCGTCCAGCCGGTGAGAATTGGATTTCCCCCGCTGCTCTACAGCGGAAATCCACTTGGTGATCTCAGCTTCTTCCATTGGCATCTCCTTCCTTATCCTTTCCACCGGGCATAGCCCTGCCGGGTGTCCACGTGAATCCCCCAGTCGTAAAGCCCAATGCCACCGGTGCGCCCCATGACATCTTCTGCCACGGCTTTCATCTGCGCCGGGCTTGCGGCGCTGTGCAGATCAGCGGCAAGCCCAAACAGATGCTGAGAATTGGACACGCCGCCGACCTCCGCATTGTGCGCCGCGCACCGGACGCCGGAGCCGCCGCCGTCCACGATAGAGATGGGGATACCCAGCCGCCGTCTGATTTCGTCCACAGTGCGTACCATGGATTCCTGCGGCTCCACCGGGAATCCGCCGCATCTGCCGCAGGGGCACCGGAACTCCTCACGGGTAAAGTACCGGATACCATCCCAGAACGTCCCGGTTTTCGGTTCGTCGCTGCTCTCCGGCTTCTCCACCTTTACCGCCGTCCCGGCGATAGCACCAATCAGCATTTTCTGGGTAGCCGCACCCGGAATCCCGTCCACGGTAAGCCCGTAGTCGGCTTGAAACGCCCGAATCGCCACTTGGGTGTTCCTGCCCTCAATGCCGTCAATCGTGCCGGGAGAATAGCCCAGGTAGGTCAACAGACATTGAATTTGTTTGATGGTCATTTGATCACCGCCCCATACTTCGCCAGAATGGCGATAATGTCGTCAGTGAGGATTTTCTTGAGCTGACCGGGGGGCAGCTTTGCGATACTTGCGGCAATGGCACGCATATCCTGCTCCCCGTCCTCGGCGGCGCGGATTTCCACCAGCCGCTTTTTGGCGCCGTTACTCCACGTCTTCATCCGGCGTCACCTCCAAAATGGTCAGGGCGTTCTGCATGTCCTCGCCCTCGGCCTTCAGAGAAGCAATTTTTGCAAGGATAGCGTTTTTGCGTTCTTCAATAGTTTTGGTAGTCATGCGTTATTCACCCCCAGAGCAGTTTCAATTTCAGACAACGCCGATTCGTACTCTGCGTTCTGAGCAACAACCATCTGGTATTGCTCCCGCTCATACTCCCGCTGTACAGCGTCCAGCTCCGCCCACGGCTTCCACGGGGCGATCATCTCACCGGTGAACATCATGCCATCAGTACGTGTCCACGTCTGCCCCCCCGGGATGAAGCGATAACCCTCAACATAGGTATCGCATTTGCCATCGAAAGCGTCCGTTTCAATCTGCGTCAGCCCCTCAGCGGTGGAGGTGTGACACTTAAAGCTTGAATCTATGTAAATTGTTTTCATGAGCCACCCTCCTATTTCAGCAATTTGATTTCCGTCGCGGTGTACGTAATCGTCGCATACGCGGAATGCCTACCGGCAAAACCGATACTGTGAAGCCCGGACAGGGCAGATATGTCAACCGTTACCGTGGTTAGATCGGTACCGATTGCTGTCGAAGCAACTGTGGACGAACCACTGTACACCCCCAATTTTGTATTGTGGCCGCCCGACGCTTTGCACGTCGCTTGAATCGTGCTATACTCTGTCAGGTCAATTTGGCCTTTTGTACGTGCAGAAATGGTTCTGTCGCCGTTGTAGTTATTTACCGACTTAACCGTCAATTCTGCTTCTGCGGTTACAGTGCTGTTCACAGGCATTTCCCACTCACCGGCTATAATGTCGCTCGGGGCATTGGGTTTGAACAGGAACAGCGCATAGCTCAGCTCCACAGAAGTGCTCTGACCATCCGTGGTGATAGTTACGGCCTTGCTGTCGGTCTCCGTCTCACTTGTGGAGGTCACCGTCCACGTCCCGGCGTTCGGCACAATGCAAGCCCATGTACCACTGGTGTCAGGGGCGGATAGAGTTGTTGTGCCGTCAGAGCAAGTGCAGGTCGAACCAGTGGGATAGGTGATGTTGATAGTAGCTGCGAAAAATGCAATCACGGTTGAATAATCGGTTGTGACCACAACATTCTTTTGGGCGGTCTTACCGTCACCGGTGATGGTAACAGTCCACGTCCCGCTTGCAAGCCCCTTGAAGGCCACCACGCCGCTGGTGCCGGAGTTCTTGGCCTTACTCTTGCCGTCCTTGGAAACAGTCACGGTGACGTTCGCCGGGGCTGTGACGGTCAGGGTGCCGCCCTCGCCGCCGCTGGCACCAAATCCATATAAAGGCACTGCAATGCTCATACGTACACCTCCACCGTGATAGGAATGTCCACCGTGGGCTTGTCCTCAAGGCAGGTGAACGTCAGCACGCCGCCCGACCGGGAAGCAAAGCTGACCATGCCGCATGCCTCTTTCAGCGCGATATTGGCAGGCGTGTCGCTTCCATACGCCGGATAGACCATCGCTTTCTTTGCGTTCGTCATGCCTTCGATGCTCACAGACTGGACATACGGCGCACTGCCAGCCCACCCGGCAACGGTCAGTGTTGCGGAGACGGAAACTGTTTTGACGCCGTTCAGAGCCGTGTCCACATAGTCCTTGTTCGCCGCGTCGGCATTATCCGAAGGCGCACCCAGCCCCGTGACCTTGTTCCCGCTCATGGCGATATCCCCGGTCATGGTGCCGCCCGTTCTGTCCAGAAGGCCGTCTGTGCTGACAACATAGTCGTTGATGGCGGGAACGACCTTTTCGTTTATGAACTTCTTGATGGCGATTCCCGCCTCGTCGAACTTTGCCTTGAATCCCGCCTCGGTAAGGCCGTCATCCGTATTGGGACGTCTGCCCAGCTTCTGAATGACCTCCACGTCGGCGGTCAGCTCCGGTATCTTTGCCATTTATGCTCCCTCCCTGTTCAGCGCCCTTTGCAGCGCTCCGTTTCCGCCGCCGCCATTGACGGGCATATCCTCCGACGTGGTCTGGACGCTCATTCCCGTTCCCGGATTCCCGGAGGGAACACCGCCCATGGCCGCCGCTTCAAAATCGTCCAGAAGCTCCTGCTTCTTGGTGATATAGCCGTTGGGGAGCCGCTCAATGTACTGCTTCGGCGTAATCAGATGGTTCATGAGAAGATTGTCCAGCGTCTGCATGGAGGCCATTTCCGACCAGTAGGAACAGGCGCCCACGTCCTGCTTGATGGACATCTGCAGCTCCTTCAGAACGCCGAAATCGAACGGCCGCATAAAGGTCTGCTTGGGCAGCTGCATTCCCAGTGGCTGCTCGCCGGGCTTGTCCATGTCCAGTGACATCTCCACCATGCGGGTGCCGTACTTCGCCGCCATCATGTCAAGCCAGATTCTCCCCGCTTCCTCCATGCACTGGTAGTCGTTCTGCTTGGTCAGCTCCATGGGGGTGTTGGCCGCCCGCTGCAGGGCGATAATCGCACTTGTGGTCTCAATCCGGGTGTCGCCCATAGCCACGTCAGACGCGCCCAGCAGAGAATGGGTCTTGTCAAAGCTCAGCTCGATAAACTGGGCAATCTGGGGGCTGACGGACGCGCCGTCGATAATCTTCGCCACATTGGTCACGTCTCCGGAAATGCCGATGGCCGTTCCCACGCTGCCGTCCCAGCGCTTGATCTTGTTACGGTCATAGACCACCTTGGGAAACGCCGTGGTCAGAAGGGAGATGCCCACAAGGGCGAACATCTTGTTGATAAACTTCTGGTTGGGCAGCATTCCGGTGACCAGTGCCTGACCGTGGTAGCAGTCCCGGATATAGTCCCAGTTAATCCAGATCAGCGGATACAGGCTGTAGCCGGTGTCATAGGCCTTCCGAAGAATCCCCTTCTCCGTGCTTTCCATGCACCAGATGGTGCGGGTGTCCCGGTTCCGGAAATAGTAGGTCAGCACCGTCACCTTGTCGTCGGTGTAGCTGTCATATTTGTTCTGGAACTTATCGGAATCCGCCGTAATGCTGTCCGGGTCGTCGATGCCGCACTGACCGGCCTTTTTCAGCTCCTCCGCCCGCCATTGGACGTCCTCCACCAGTTCCCGGCGGACAAGGATGATCCAGGGCTGACGCTGGACATCCCGGCAATTGGGATTGCCGAACAGCACCCGGAGGTTGTCCACAATCTCCGCCACGATCTCTCCCTTGACGTCCTGGCCGTTTTCAATGGTGGGGTCAAAGTAGAAGTGCATACAGCCGTCGCCGGTAACGGCGGCGTTGCGCAAAAACTCCCGGTTCTTGGCCACGATCCGGTTCCGCTCGATGATGGCGGCAAACTGGTGGTTGATGATCTCGGCGAAGTCTTCCAGCTCTCTCTGGGTATACCGGGAGGTGGAGGGCATGGGCGTCACCTGAATGGTCATGTTGTCTGACGTAATGGTGGACACCTGAAAGTTGATGATCCGCTTGAACATGTTGTAGGTGGGGGTAGGCAGGCCGTTGCTCTCCACGCCCTCCCATTGATTTCCTATGAAGAAATCCTCGTTGACCTTCACCGTGTCATACAGGCCGATCTGCTGGTTGAAGCCGTAGGCCTTTTCGTAGCGCTTCTGGATTTCCTCATTGGTGGGAATCTTCTGCTTTCCACTCATTATTCGGCGTCACCGCCCATCCGCTCGGCCTGACGGCTTTTCTTCGCCGCCTCCAGGGGGTCAAAGCCCAGAATCCCGGAAATGCCCAGGTTAAAATCATTCACAGACTTGACCGCCTCCTTTGCCGCCTCGTAGTCCGGGACAAGCCCCTGCTCCAGAACGCTGACCCGGTCGCTCAGCTTCCGGAGGCTTTCGGCTTCCTCCCGGTAGTGCGCCCGTCTGCGCCGGTCGGAGACAACGACCGCGCCCAGAACGAGACAGGCCACGAGAATATTCAGAATCATAAGAATTTGCATTGTGTCCTCCTTACTGGGGAAGGGGCGGTTGCCCGCCCCTCATCAATCAGGCCTGATCTTTCGCCGCGACGGCGGAGTTGAACATACCGGCCTTTGCCGCATAAGCCCGCAGGCGGTCGCCGCTGGTCAGAGTGACGGCGGCGGTGTAAGCCTTGGCCTCCACGGAATACCGGGGGTCAGAGCCGTCGGTGGTGTAGTAGACGGTGGCGCCGCTGGTGGTGGTCTCAATGGTGGCAGCCTTGCCGCTCATGGTGATGGTGGGGGTTTTCACCACGGTGCTGGGGGCGCAGGCCACAAGGACGCCGTCGGCCTTCTTGCCCAGGACAAAGGCGTCGTACATCATGCGGAACTCGATCAGATCGCCGGACAGGCCGGGAGGATCGACGTGACCCTTGAAGTCCTTGATCTTCATGGGGGAGATGACGGACTTCTTGTGCAGGATCATGAACACCACGTTGGCGGGCATCCGGTCGTTGGACATTGGCAGAACGTTCATGCCGGAGATCTGGCCCACGGTGCCCTTGGGCAGGGTCTTACCGCCCAGAGAATCCAGGTTGACCCACTGCTTCGCCAGCTGGAGGGTGTCCAGATACTCGTAGGGAATCAGCAGACTCACGTCGCCCTTGACGCCCTTGTCCCGCTGCTTGTTCCGCGCCTTGATGATGTAGCCGATGATGGTGTCGGTGGTGGGGGTCGCCGTCAGCTCTTCGTGCATACCGGCGTTTTCCGCCCACTTCTTCAGGCGGTAGGTGTCCACCTCGGGGATGATATGCTCTTCCCGTTCCGCCTTCATGATGGCGCCGACCTTGTGCTTGTCCATGACTTCCATGTTGTTGCCCTTATCCACAGACAGGCTCAGGGACTTGTCCTGGGTCATGGTGAAGGTCTGCTCCTCGTTGCCCACTTCCTTGGTGTCGCCGTACCGGCTGCCGGTGCCCACGCCCTTGGTGCGGTCATAGTCCTGAAGGGGTTCGGTTCTCAGGCTCTTGACATGGACGGTCTTCACGCCGGAAAACTCCATGTCCAGGCTGTGGTCAAAGAGGCCGTCGGTCTCGGATGCCTTGTCGAAGCCCTCCATCAGGGCGGCCTTGTACTTTTCGTCAAAATGAATGGTTGCGCTCATAAATTTCCTCCTTAAATCAAAAAATGAGCCGCGGCTGTCCCTTTGGGATCAGCTTCGGCTCTTGGCTCCTGTTTGTTTATTCTGTTTATTCGAATGCCGACAGGAAGTCGTCAAAATCGCTCTTTCCTCTCTGTCCGCCGGAATCCTTCTGGCTTCCGGGGGAGCTTGAGCGGTTTTCCCGGTTCTTCTTCTCGGCTGCCAGCTGACGTTCCAGCTCGGCGATTCTGGCTTCCTTCTGCGCGGCCTCGTACTTCTGGTAGGCGCTCAGGAGGGTCATACCGGCCTGTACGTCGGGGGTCAGCTTGCTCACAAGCTCGTCCGTGAACTCCACCTCCGGATAGCTCCGGCGAAATTCCTCCACTTCCCGCTGCGCCCGGCTCTGGCTGCTTTCCTCCGCCTCCTTCTGCTTGTCCTTCTCCGCGTTGACCGCGTCCAGACCCTTTTGCAGCCTGGCGTTCTGAAGCTCCAGCTTCGCCTCCGTCTCCGTGCGTCCCTCGCCCTTCCGGTAGCTGACATACAGCATTTCCGCCAGCTCGTTCAGGGGGGTGCCGGTTTTCTCCGCCAGGGTGGTCATGATCTCCATCACGTCCTTCTGGCCGTCCAGCTGGGTTCTCAGCTCCTGAATGGTCTGCTGGGCACGCTCCTTGACCCGGTCGTAATCCGCGCCCTTTTGGGCAAGGGCGGTCATTTCGGCAAGGCCGACGGTTCGCTCCTCCTTGTTGACCTTGATGGTGAAGGTCTGCTCGGCATCCGGCTTGTCCGATTCCTTCGGGGCGTCGACTTCCCCGCCGGTATCTTCTCCGGTTCCCTCGTCAGGCTTTTCCGCTCCCTCATCGGTCACGGTGGTTTCCTGTTCCGTGTCAGCCTGCTCCTCGGTCTGTGCGCCGGTTTCCTGGTCGGTCACGGTCTGGTTGCCGTCCCCGTCAAAAGCCGCCACAAAGTCCTGGTAGCCGCTGTCCATCGTTTCTTCCATTGCGTGTTCTCCTTTCATTTTCGGCTCTGGTAGGCCGTATATTCACGCCTGTGGTAGGGCGCAAATTTCCGATTCATCCCATGATGTAGCTCCGGCTCAGGCCGCTGCCGCACATGGCCGTCTGGTAGTCCATGCCTCCCTCTTCCTCGTCGTCCTCGGTTTCCTCCCGCTCCCGTTCTCCGGGGAGAACGTAGGTCTGGGCAAAGTATCTCAGGGCGTCGGGGCCGTGGGTCAGCTCATGGGGGTTCTTGCTGACGTCGTTGGGGTCTGTCTTGTCGTGCTGCAAACACTTGATGCACTCGATCAGGCTGCCGCAGGTGTCGAATATGATAAGTCCCGGCTTTCCGTCCTCCCGGAGCTTGAAAAGCTCCTTCAGAGCGTACCAGCCCTGCTTCCGGTTGTTGTCCGCCTTGACCAGACCCACCCCGTTTTCGGCGAAGGTAGCCGCCTGGGTCTTGCCCGTCTCCCGGCTCCGCGCCCACATATCCGGCGGGGAAATGGTAAAGTCGATATTCTCATCCGGCCTTGTCAGCTCCAGCTGCTTTCTCGCCGCGTCGGAAACCACCATGTTGCTCTGGGCAAACTGCCGGTAGACGTAGCACCTTCCGGTTTCGTCCACCGCGACCCAGATGCAGAAGAACATGTCGAGGCCGTAGTCCATGGCACGGTAGCGCTGCCAGTTCGGCTTCAGGGGGAAGGGCTTGCAGGTGTGGATTCCGTCGGTAAACTCGTCGAAGTACACCCCTGCCAGGGCGTTCCAGTCGCCGTACCGGTGCGCCCGCCGGACGTCCTCGGGCAATAGCTCCAGCTGCTTGACGTAGTCCGGGTTTGCCTCCATCAGGTCTTTGTTGTCGTCCACCGTGGCGGGGATGAAAACATAGTCCTTCGGGTTCTCCCCGGTCTTGAACTGCCGGTCTATGAACAACCGCTTCACCCAGAAATGGCCGGGTCCGCCGGGGTTGCAGGTCAGGTAAATCCGCTTTGGTATCCTGTTCGCGCCACGGACGATACCCGCCAGCCCTCGGAACTCGCTTTCCAGGAACTGGGTCGCCTCGTCGATGAACAGCCACTCGTATTCCTGACCCTGGTATTTACCCTGCACCGCCGCGCCGTAGCCGGGCATGTTGCCGAACTTGATCTTTGACCCGTTGGCAAAGGTAATGACATGGTCGGACTTGTTGTAATTGAACGTACCCGGCGCTAGGATTTTCAGCATGGGGTCAATGAGCGTCCCCTCCATGTCCCCGTATTCCCGCCGGAGGATCAGTATCCGGATTCCCGGGTAGGTGTAAGCGCCCAGCGCCGCCTTGCGCACCACTGACCAGGACTTGCCGCCGCCTCTTGCCCCGCCGTAGCAGGTGTACTTGGCCGTGCTCAGGAAAAACTTCCATTGCGGCTCCGAATTGGGCGACCCGATATTCACTTTTACAGCGCTCTCAGCCGCCTTTTTTGACGCCATTATCTGTCCTTTCCGGAAAACAAAAAGCCAGAACCAACGCTCTTTCCGGGCGTTCGCTCTGGCTCATGGCTCTGGCTTTTTCCGCTGTATTCAATTACGCTTTCGTTCTTGCATCTCCCGCAGAACAACGGGAACCGGTGCAGCTCCGTGGAGGAAAGCACTCTGGTCTTTGTCCTGCACCCACACACCGGGCAATATAAAAACCCTAGTTCATCTACTCGCACGATTGCCGTCCTTTCTCTTGGCGGGCTATACAGGGCTCGAACCTGTGACACGCGGGTTAACAGCCCGCTGCTCTACCGACTGAGCTAATAGCCCGTATTCTTGCCCCGGCTTACGGTGCCGGGGAACCGCTTTGCCCGTTCCCGGGTCGCCCTTCATTGGGCTGGTGCTGGTGGCTGGGGTCGAACCAGCTCCCTGCGCCTTATCACGACGCCGCTCCGCCTGTTGAGCTACAC